>Ga0209257_1000093_pt1 | contig 263088 bp, 236 predicted proteins | sample AraplaCvi_mCL_r2_FD_184277 | JGI IMG/M metagenome (GOLD analysis project Ga0209257, IMG submission 184277) | Arabidopsis root microbial communities from North Carolina, USA - plate scrape MF_Cvi_mCL_r2 (SPAdes) (version 2) | ecosystem: Host-associated > Plants > Roots > Endosphere | place... | reverse complement strand
GGCGGCGCCGACGACGGCCACCTTCAAAAGCTGCAGGCATAGTGTTCACGAATCCACCTAGAGTTAAGTGGATTCGAGACTCCTATACCTCTTTCTGAAACTCAAGATGGGACGACTGGACGCTCACGACGGTCATGAGGATGCCCCTTCATCAAGGAGCTTTCCACGAGTGACCAGGCTGGTTGTGTCAGTCCTTGGGGTTCAGAGAGCGCCCGCTAGAGGTTCTACTGTCCGCCCGCCTTGCAGCGGTCATTCATGGATAGAAGGTAAACCGACCGCTTTCAGTCTAAGCGGATCATTCGAGCGGCGCCTACGCAGCGGGTCCGGTTCCTCGACTTGCTTGACTCACCGCCATAAAGCGGTCGATTAACGGATCTCGTTTGCGATGCGTTTGGGCCCAGATTGGACTTAGGTCACCGCAGGCTCCGCGCTACCGCCAGAAGCTGGAACGCCTCCAATCTCAATCGCCGGTGCTGCCGGCGTACCTGGCCCCGGAAGCTCATGGACGTCCGACAGTCCACGTTCGATGGCACGCGTCCGGCGGCCCAGTTCGTCGAACTTGTTCGCCGCCTGATCGATCGACTTCTTGGTCGCATCGACAATATCGCCAAACTTCTTGAACTCGGCCTTGGCCAGGCCCAGCACCTTCCAGACCTCCGAAGAGCGCTTCTCAATGGCCAGCGTTCGGAAGCCCAAGCGAACGCTGTTCAGCAGCGCCGAGAGCGTGGTTGGGCCTGCAATGATGACCCGGAGATCCATCTGCAGCTGCTCATGCAGGCCCGGGAACCTCATGGCCTCAGCGAACAGTCCCTCAGTCGGCAGGAACAGCACCGCAAAGTCTGTCGTCAAAGGCGGTCGGATGTACTTGACCGAGATCTTCTTGGCCTCAGCTTTCAGGGACGACTCAAATGCCGCAGTCGCCTGGAGGATCTCAGCCCGGTCACCGGTCTCGTGGGCGTTGAGCAGCATCTGATACGGCTCGACGGGGTACTTTGAGTCGATGGGCAGCCAGACCGGCTCTTCATCGGCCGGGCTGGGGATGCGGACCGCGAACTCGACCATCTCGTTGCTGTTGCTGCCACCAGTCTTCAGGTTCTTCCTGAACTGCTCTGCGGTGAACAAGCTCTCGATGATGGCGCCGAGCTGCACCTCACCCCATGTGCCACGAGTACGGACGTTCTGCATGACCTTCTTCAGATCGCCGACATTGCCTGCCAAGCTCTTCATCTCGCCGAGGCCAGCATGAACTTGCTCCAGACGCTCGCTGACCAGCCTGAACGAGTCCCCAAGGCGTTGCTCCAACGTCGCATGGAGCTTCTCATCGACGGTGCGACGCATCTCCTCGAGCTTCTTGCCGTTGTCTTCCTGGATGGCCGCCAAGCGCTCATTCAGAGTCGTGCGCATCTGTTCTGAGCTCTGCTGGTTGGCCGCCGAGACCGACAGCAGCTTCTGGCTAACCGACTCCTGCAACGTCGAGAATTGGTTGCGCATCTGGTTGCCGTTACCTTCGAGCTGGTCCTTCATCGCCGACGACATCGACTTCAGCTGCTCCAGCACGTCGGTCTTCAGCGACTCAAGCGTCTGACGCGCGATCTGGCTCAGCGCGTCGAAACGCTCTTGGATGCAGGTCTCGAAAGCTGTGGCGTTTTCAGCTACGGCCTGCCGCGACTTGACCGTCTCTTCCGCGAGATTCTTCAGCAGCACTGACAGCTCCTCTCGGAAGGCCGTCAGCATTTGTGTGGCCTCTGCTCGACCGGCAGACGCATCCTGGTTCGCCTGTGCAAGATGTGCCAGCAGCGCTTGGCCCGACTGTTGCAGCTGGGTGGAGAGCGCCAACTGCAGAGCTTCAAATCTTGCAGTCAGAGATCCGTCCAGACTGGCCAAGCGTTGCTCGAGCTTGCCTTCGAACTGGCCGAAGGCCTCCTTGAGCTCAATGCGAGAGCTTCGCGACTCTTCGAGTGCCTTGCCCATCTGCTCGTTGACGGCAGTGCGGCTAGCCTCGAGGCCTTGGGATGTAGCTTCCTGGAACTGGGTCAGCTTGCGACCAAGCGCGAGCTCGAAGCTTGAGATGCGAGCTTCGAGGCGTTCCTCAAACTTCTGGAACGCTGCCTGCAGCTCGACTCGCCCGTTTCGTGACTCTTCCAGGGTCCGGCCTAGCTGGTCGTCAAGTGTCTTTCGGGAGGCGGCAAAGCCTGCCCCCATCTCCTCCGTGAAGGCCTGGAGACGGCGCTCAACGCTCTGCGCGCCACCTTCCAGTCGACCTTGACCTTCAACAACGCGAGAAACGTTTTGCTCAAGGAGCGACAGCCGCGTGGTGAGCTCTAGGGGCATCTCCAACCGCGGCCTGCGGAGCAATAGAACCAGCCCAACCAGCAACGACAGGCCGGTCAAGGCAACAAGAAGGTACAGCGCGGTTTGCTCATCAGCCATTTTGGGGTCCACGTGGATGTTCAGGATCAATGTTGGGGCGGCTTCGGGCTTCCCACTGAAGCAATCCAGCAAAGCGTGTTGACCAAGCCCATCTGGGCAGGGGTCGTGCACTTGATGGAAGTGAGTGCTGGATTGGCCACCAGGACGGCAAGTGACTTGGCGCGAGAGACGGCCACGTTGAGCCGGTTCTTGCTGAACAGGAACTCCATGAAGCGTGGCAGCTCTGCCTCGCTGGAGGTCGTCATGGAGATGAGCACCACCTCGGCTTCTTGCCCTTGGAACTTGTCGACCGTTCCAACGCGCGCATCTGCAGGGAGCGTCTCACGCAGCAGGTTCACCTGCATGTTGTACGGAGCGACCACGAGGATGTTTTCAGCCGTCATTGGGCGAACCGATCCGTCGTTAGCCGTGTAGCGCTGGCGCAAGAGGTCCTCATAGAGCTGCCTGATCAGCAGAGCCTCCTCCTGGCTCTGCTGAGAGCACCCCGAGTGGTCGATCGGCGCAAAAACAATTCCCGCAGGCTTGAACAGCGGCAGCGCATCGTCACGTAGGACGAGCACACGTTTGACGTTGTTCGCCTGCGGTTCCAGCCGCGAGTCGTAAACCGCATCCGAGATGAAGGAGCACACCTCGGGATGCATCCGCCAAGTTGTCTCCAGAAAGATGCCTCGGTTGGGGGCAATCGTCGCTACGCCATCCAGCAGGTAGTCCAACGAAGAATCTCCTGAGCGTCCAGGATGGACACCCTGGGTCGGCTGAGAAAGCTGCATCTGGTCGCCCAGCAGTACCAGGTTGCGCGCACTGGTACCCACGGCAATCAGATTGGCCAGGGGCACCTGCCCTGCCTCATCAACGAAAAGGTAGTCCAGATACTGGTCAGCGCTCGGTCGCGCGAACAGCCAAGCTGTACCTGCAACCAGGTTCGCACCGCACGAGAATGCCTCATCGTTGTCGTAGACGTTCTCGATGCCGTCGCCTGGGTACTCCGAATCTTCTCCTTTGGTGGACTTCTTGACGCCTTTGAAGGACACGCCCTGCTCCTTCGCCACCTCGACCACCTTCTCTAACAGATGATTGATGGGCCGATGCGAGTTCGACGTGACCCCCACCCGCTTGCCGGCAGCCAGCAGTGCCACGATAACGTGCGAGCCGGTGTAGGTCTTGCCGGCACCGGGCGGTCCCTGGATGAACAGGTAGCTGTCCTGCATGTTCAACACCACCGCAGAACAGGCCTCGACCGTCGCGGCTCCCTCGATCATGGGAGCTTCAGGGGCCTTGCTTGCAATCGACGGCACATCTCGGCGAAGCACCCTCTCCAGGGCCAGGTACCGATGGTCACCGCTGATAAGGGTGTCGGCGAACCTGAAGAGCGCATCCTGGATGACTGCCGTCGAGATTGGCTTGCCCGGACCAAGATTCAAGTGAGGCGGCGGAGCCTCCTTGGACGGACCGACCTTGAACTGAACAAGCTTGGCTTCGACATCCATTCGAATGTCGCCGAGCGCATCCGCGTTGTCCGCTCGGGTGACGCTGCTGCCATCACGAAGCTTGGTCTCCTGGTCGGGGTATGTGTAGGTGTAGATGAAAGAACGCTTGTCCTTGAACGGAGGATTGTTCGGGTCAACTCGGAGCCCAGCCAGGCACTCGGGGTCCTCCATCAGCTCGTCTTCGCTCATCTCCATGCGTGCAAACATGGCCCAGTACGCTGGCTTGTCAGCGCGTCGGTGGAAGTCGAGCAACTGGTAGGTCAGCTCCCGGGCAGACTTGTCAGCCGTCCAGGTGAGCCGATCTTCGGGCAACGGCTCAACCAAGGCCGCCCGATACGGAACCAGGCGAGCCTCCGCCTCATTCAAGGGCTGCGATGAAGACAAAGCCGCGGCGCCTCCATTCAACACCGGAGCCGAGGCCCACGGCATCGCACCAGGCCGCAGGGTCAGGAGCCAGTCCCTGAGCTCCTGCGTGGATCGAACGTCGTCTTCGTTGTACTTCTCGATGGCGTCCAACAGGGCTTGATCGCCGGTCTCCTTCCAGCGCTCGTACCAGACGATGCTGGCGCCGGCATTGGTGACGTCGCCCTCGCGTGCTTCGAGATAGAAATGCTCAATGTTCTTGATGGAGTAGCGAGGCTCGGAGACCATGATGCCTTCACGCACCACTTGGTAGAGGTCAACAAGCACGCCGCGGCGCAGCCAGTTGTCAACCTCGGCTTCGCGTGTCGCGTGAAACGTCATCAGCTTCTTGAGCGCCGTCTCCTCGTACTTCGCATAGTGGTAGACATGCGCATCGGGAAATTCCTTCAGGCGTGCCACTACGAAGTCGACGAAGCGTTCGAAGGCAACTCGCTCTTCGTGACGGCTGTGAGCCCAGAAGCCCTTGAAGACCCACTTGCCGCCATCGCTCAGGTAGAGCCCGAACAGGTACTCCAACCCGCCCTCTTCCAGCGGGTCGCCTTCCATGTCGAAAAACATGTCGCCCAGGCTCGGCTTTGGCATTCGACGCAGGCCTCGCCCCAGTTCCTCCGGCAGGAGCACCACTCGGCCTTGGCCGGTGCTCCTGGCCTCGACTTGAAGGATCGCCTGAGCGCGCAGTTTCCCCAGCGCCGCCGCAGGAAATTTGGCCACCTGCGCACCAGGCTGCAGCTCGGCCAGCCTGGCCATCGTGTCGACGCCCGCCGCCCGGAGCTTCTGGATCTGGCCACGGGTGATATTGGCAACCTGGTTGAGGTGGTCATCCTCCAACCACTGTGCCTTGCAAAGATGACTCCAGCGGCACACATCGCAATGATTGCAGGGCTCCGGGTAGGTCCCCTTGTGCCCCTCTTCCATGCGCCCCAGAAAGCGCGCAAGCAAGGCCTCGAAGTAATGCGCGTAGTCGGCGCAACGATAGGTTTTGCGCGTCCGGTCTCCCAGGATGACATGCATCGATTGAGGCGCCACACCCTGCACTACTGCCAGCAGCTTCGAATAGAAAGACAGCTGCACCAGGAACTTGGCTTTGGGCGTCCGCGAGAGCTTGGTGTCGGAGACCTCGTAGCTGTAATCGCCCAGCGTTGAAGGGGTTGACACCTTGATCAAGAAGTCAGCGAAACCGGCGAGGTTTCCCTGAAGCAAGGTGGCCTGAAAGATGACATCGACCCCAGCCTGCATGGCATCGATGGTTGCCGCGACCTTGCTCTCAAGCGTGGTATTGCCGTCGGCGATGTCGATAACCTCGAGCCCCTGCTCTCGCAAGTGCTGAACGTAGGCGTCTTCGTGCTCGTAGCCCTTTTGCTGGATGAGCTGCGTCGACTCATCCGCATCCACCAGCGGCAGGGGATGTTCGAGATGCCGCAAGTCGAGCGAGGTGATGTGCTCGCACTCGAGGAAATTGACCAGATCAGTCGCGGCGTAGAGGCGTCCCAAGTCTCGGTTCTGCATATCCCTCTCTCCTCTTCAACCATTCTGTTAAGAGGACTCGGCTTCGTCCATAGGGGGTGGCACCGAGCGGATGAGCCCAGCGCAAGCTCCGCTGTCAGGCGAGCGCCCAACAGGCGGATCAGCACGCGACAAGAGGCGAGGCATTGCGACCTCGCCCTCAAAAGAAAGCACCGTTTACTTGCCGCGCTCCTTGCGTACGCCCTTGAAGGGCGTACCGTCTTTCTTCTGGTCCATGAAGCGGCCGGTGTCGGTATCGCGCTTCACCCAGGTTTCGATGACGGGGTTGTGGGTCTGCGAGCGGTCGCGCACGGCACCCCGACGAGCGTTGTCACCAATAGGTGCGTTCTTGGCCATTTGGACCTCCTTAGACGTTGAGAGTGTGGGTCCAGCGAGGCAGTCCGCTGTAGGACAGGAAGTCCACCAGATGCTTGCTGCCGAAAAACTGGATACGGCCACTGGAGCTATAGGCCAGAGCCGCTTGATCCACCCGCAGGTTGTTCGCGCGCGCCTTGGCTGTCAGTTGCGCCAAGAGCTCGCCGTTGGCGCTCGTGGTGCCGCTGCTCGACCGGGCGTCGAAGACTGCGAAGTTGACCCAGCCGCCGCTGGCTGCAGGTTGCCGGAGGTGAGCAAAATTGATCTGCATCGCGTTACTCCATGCCCACTCCAACTGTAGGCATGAGACGAATTCTCCAGTGCCACCAGCTCACGGAATGAGCTAGCCATATGGCCTCACTTGTAGATCTCTGCAGCGTCGCGCAACTGATCCCGAACTCGCTCGCGCAGCTCCGGCGGAGCCAAGACTTCCACATCCGCGCCGAACCGTAGGATGTCCATCACCAGCTCCTGGTCCTTGGAGTACGGCACTTCGAGTTGGTAGCTGCCATCGTCTAGCCACGTGCTGGCCTGCTGCGTGTGCCAGCGCTCGAGCGACACGTATTGAGCTCTAGTTTTGCTGAACTTAAGCACCGCCCATTTGTCGGCCTTGCCCGCATAGATGCCGTAGCCACTCTGGAAGTGCTCCGCCAAGACCTCCTTGGCCACCTCTTTGGCAGGTATATCGGTGAGTTCCACATGCTGGATCGCGTCCAGGGCAAAAGAGCGAAGCTCTTTGCGCCAGTGGCACCAGGCGTCCAACAGCCAGTTCTCCCTGTAATGAACCAACCGTATGGGCGAAACCTCACGATCATTCACTTCGTTCTTGTCGCGATGGTAGTAGCGCAGACTGACTCTCTTGCGCTCAAGCACCGCCTGCGTCAACTGCTCGAAGTTCTTAACCTCGACGCGCCTGCCTGCGAAGTGGATGAGCTTGATGCGCTTCTCGATGTCCTTAGCGGTGGCCGACGACTCGCCCAACAGCACCTCCAGCTTGTCTTTCAGAGGCTGGAGATGCGGCTCGAGCAAGCCCGGTTGAACGCCCGTTATCAGATGCTGCATCGCCAAAAGTGCGTAGATCTCGCTGGCATTGAACCATAGGCCTGGCAACTCAAATCGCTTACCGCCTGGAAGGTCACCAATGACCCACTTGTTCACGTCCCGGTCGAAGCTGATCGGACAGTCAAGGCGATCCCTCAGGACGTCAATGTCACGCTTTAGCGTAGACATCGAAACCTCTAGCTCGTCCATAAGCTCCTGCATCGTCGCGCCGTTCTTGCGGCGCACGATGGCCAGGATCTTGTGGACACGCTCCGCGTTCTCCCTTTTTGCTCTTGGCGGCATCTTCACTACCTCGTGAAAACTTGGTGCTTCTTGGTTTTGGCGAAGTGCCGCAGGAGAGGCGGAGCTGCGCAAGTTTTTAAGAAGCACGGACTAGCATGTTGCTCGCTTACAACACATCGCCCGTCAGCTTGGCATTGCTATTACTCAACTTGATCCTTATCGCTGCTAACGAATTGACTTCGCGGCCCGGCTGAGGATATCTCGACTTTTCACTCAAGCAACGACCGAGCAGCATTTGATCTCAGCAACTCTGTGCCCACGCTCTCCTGAGGAATCCATAGACCTTCTTTCCACATCGCCTCGATGTCTGGGGCGAGACTCGGAAGCCATTGTCGGAGCGTCGCCAGGTCGTCAAGCACCCGATGAACGCCGTCCCGTCGTCGGCCTTGTGCCAAGGCAAGGCTGTACAACTCGAGATCTGGCGAGATCTGCTCAACGCCGGCGCCTTTCATGCGCAAAGGAATCGCAAATCCGTCGGGGTCAAGGTCACCGAAATACAGCACTGAGGTGCCCTGCACCTCTCGCAGGACTTCATCGAGCGCCCTACTCGTTGAGGAAACCGCATAGCCGGCGCCGTAAATGACGGCCGCGTACCTCCGCGCAGTCACATTCCACTCGCCCAGGCTCCAGTAGGTGTGATGGTTCTCAACGATCACCACGGGACGCCCATGCGCCTCGGCCTTGCGATACGGCAGCGGCGGGGAGACCAAGAAGGCACCGATTGCGCTTAACGGCAGTCGGCCGGAGAACAACGCATCGTTGCGAACCCGTTGGTCCAGAAACTTCTCATCCCCGAAGATGTCAAGCGCCCGCTCCTTCAACGGCACTGGCACGAACTCGCCGTTACGCCGTCGGAGCCATTCGTTGATGGCGAAGGCCGCCTGCCTCTCGGAGTTCGTCAAGAGCGTCCAGAACCCAAACGAAGGTAGCCACGGCAACACGGCCCAATCCGGCGGTGCTGCCCGCGCGCCCTCGCTGACGAGCGTGATGAACTTCGGCATGCGTGGCGTGCCGAGCTTCTCGAAGCTGCTGTCTGCAGGAAGAGCCAGCACGCCCTGCTCCGACATTTCCTTGAGTGTGTCCAGCATCAAGGAGTCTCTCCCAGGATGTTGAACCTGTTCGGGATGCAGGCTGAGCCAGGCCTGGCGTAGCTCCACCAGGTTGACGCGCTTACGTGGACGCGCTCGAAGCTGGTTCAAGAACCCAGCACTCACCTCGGCGCCTCCGGGGACGTCAGGTCGGCAAACGTGGCCGAGACCATCTCGATGTGAGAGCGTTGAGAACGGGAGTTCATGTGCGACTTGCGAAGGCGAATGACACGCCGGAACCCAGCCAGGATGTTGGCATCGGCGTTCGCCGTGAAGAAGATGAGCTGAACACCGATCTCCTTTGCCAGCAGGCGCTGGGCGTCGATCAGGGCTCGCGTCTGCACCTTCGCGAAAGGATTGTCGAGAATCAACGGCCCGCCTCCCGCGCGCCTTGCCGAAGCCTGGGTGTCAGCCCGCAACTGGCTGATGAGAAGGTACAGGAACATCGCGATGACGGTGCCCTGCCCCTTGGATCCTTTGAGTTCGCTCGCAAGCTGGTACTGGTGAGCCTCGTTCTGCTCCATCTTCAAGACCTTGATGCCCAGGTCCTGACCGCCGCTAATTTCCACGAGGCTCTGGGCCACGAGATCCGCGCCCTTTGCGGGAACCACGCCCTTCTCGATCATCTTTGAGAAGTACTTGCGAATGGCCTCTTTCCGTGCGTCGACTGAGATTCCCTGGAACCTCGCTTTCATCGTGATGATGTGTTTCCCGCCAACGTACGGCGCAGCAACAGGCATCGTCTTGCCGCATGCGCGCGTAAGCATGGATATCCCTTCAAACGTCAGGTTGTACAGCTCGCCAACCGAGTTCTGAATATCAGGCTCCATGGTGTCGAGCGTGTCCTGCACGGCGACGATACGGTCCTTGGTGAGCTCAAGCACCCGGAGTCGATCAGAGCATGCGTGGTCAAAGTTGCTGTCGGAGATGTCTCGAGCAAGTTCCGCCTCAACATCGACAAGGTCTTTGGAGGACGCGACCGCACTCAAGCTTTGGAAGGCGCTACGGGCTTTTTCTCTCTGAGCATCAACACGCTCCCTTTGATCTCTATGACGATGGATGAGGCTGTTCGTGTAGTCCTCAAAATCTGGCGGTAGGATCAGGTAATCGTAGTCCTCGGTCATCCGAGGTACAGCCGCGGCCAGCGAAGCATTTAAGCTCTTGAGTCTAGCCGCAGCCTGGTCAGCTTCACCCGCGCGGGCCCTGGCATCAGCCGCAGCTTGACGGGCACGCCCGGCCATCTGCGAAGCAGCTACCGCCTCCTGTTCGGAGACTGAGATCCGCTCAACAAGGGCTCCATCATTCAGCGCAATCAAGTCCGGAGTCGGTGTGCTTGCAAGCTTGTGCTGCGCCCAATACAACTCGCGCTCAGTCTTGATCGAGACATAGTCATTGACAGCCGCTTCCTTTGATTTTCCGAGGCGATCATTCAATATCGCTTGGTCTCGAAGTTCCGCTTCAAAGTCCAGCCCAAGTAGAGCTCGCAGAGCCTGCTCGTCGAAGGCTGCGAACTCTTGAAACGCAGCCTCTGCTTCCTTCTTCGCTGTCTGGGCGTTCCTCAGACGCTCGGCAAGCATGGGGTCTCTGTTACTCTGACGTGCTCGCAGAATCTCGACGGCATGCGCGTAGGTCGTTCTCAGCGAATCAAGCGCCTGGGGCTTCGCCCGAAGGTGCTCGGCCGCTGGGTGCTTTTTGTCGATGTAGTCGATCACCGCCCTGTCAGCGCCGTGCTTAGCGGCGTTGGCCTCGTGACGCACGCGATCAAGGTTTGAGCTCTGGCGCATAGTGTCGACATCAACACGCTGGCGGGCGAGGTCTGCGAGCAGGTCGGTTTGCACACGCGCTAGGAACTGAAGCTCCAGCATCCGCCGCTGAATTTCTGGCCGCTTCGATTCGAAGTCTCTCTGGAAGCTCCTGAGCTGGCGGATGCCTCCGTTGACACTCTCGATTCGAGCTGGCAAGGGCTTGCGCTGCAACGAGACCTGCTCTGCCGACTTCTTACAGTCGAGCGCATTTGCGCTGAGCTCTTCGTGTTGGGCTTTTGCAGCCTTCTCCTCCGCCCTCTTTTCCTCAAGTTCGGCATCCGCTCGGCGCAGACGGGCCGCACCGAACTCAGTTTGATAACGAACAAGCTCCGCGCGCCCCTTGTTGCCTTCCGTCTTGCGCTGCTGGTAAGCGCGCCGCTGGTCCTCGGATGCTTCGATGCGCTTATCCAGGTGTCCCAATGCAACCTGGGCTGCTGATTTGTTGAAGAGCGCTGCATCCTCGGGGGCAAGCACCAAGCGCTCGCCGATAGTAGATTGGGCCTCAAGCGACTGGACCGCCACTGTGACCGGTGCTCGCAGCTTGACCTTGAGGTCAGGGAGCTTGTCCACGAGCCTTTCCCAGTCCCCTTGGGCGATCGAGACTCCAAGAAACCGTGCCGGGTCGGACAGGACGACCGGCTTGGCCTGTTCCTCGTTCGGCAGCATGTCTGCGATGTAGGAGCTGGCTGCTCGAGCAGAACGTATGCCGTTTGCCGTCAGCTGCTTGATTGCAGCATCCACGTCAGCGCTACGTCCGGCAAGGCCCGTCTCCAAAATCGAGCTGCGCTCCGTGCTCAATTGAGCCAGCAGTACGTCGCATCCACTGATCTCCTCTTCAGAGGCCGCAATCAGAGCATCCAGTTGCTCCAAGAGCGTCGATTCGTCAGCGTCCGCCAGCTCCGCGTCCGCGGCGATACGCATGACCTCCATTTGAGCGATCGAATCACGTAGTGCCTGCCCCCTGGCGAGAAATTTCTCCAGTGGATCCTGAGCAGCCTTGGCAAGAGCCGCCTTGGCCCAGAACTCGGCGGCTCCCTCTCGGTGCCGACGCTCTTCCTCGTTGAGCTCTTCAATCTGCTGGTCGAGTCCGGCCAGTTGCGCCTCAAGCTCAGCAACCGATGTCTCGTGCCGTTCGATTCCCGTGGCAACAGATCCATCCGTCACATCCAGCAGTTCGTCAGCGACCAGGCGCTGGTGCTGCTGCTGATATGCCGTTTCAAATCCCTCGTGCTGCCCCTTCTCGGACGCAATCCCCTGGAGTGCAGTGTGCGCTTCGCGCTCCTCCGTAGCAATCCCGTCAAGGCGCTGCTTGGCTTTTGTCTCCGCAGCAGAGCAATCCAGGGCTCTTTGGTCCTCGCTTGCCTGAGCGGACGCGAGTGCGCTGTCTAAAAGGGCCCCCTCCACCTCGGCTTGATGCTGCGCAGGCTTCAGTCCCTCCTCCTCGAGCTCCATCATTGCCTGAAGCGAGTTTGCAGCCTCCGTCTTGGCCGTCAGTACCCCAAGCGCCTTGGAGCCGCGAAGCATCTGTAGGCGTTGCTCGCCTTCGGCCGACTTCGCCTCGGCATCCTGCTTTGCGGCCAAGGCCACAGCAGCTTTGCGGTCCAGTTGCAGCCCCTTCATGGTCACAACGCCGTCTTGGTGGTACCGAGCGTTCTTGTCTCCGGTATCAGCGATGCCGTCCTGATCGGTCGCACACTTGCGCTTCACGAGCGCGTCTGCATCCTTCTCCTGAGCGCCGCGTCGCAGCGATGCGGCCAAACTTGCCGCATGGCGCCGAGTGGCTTCATGCTCTTCCAGCGCCGATTGATAGGCCGCTGCTGCGTCAACGAACGGAAGCATGACCGCATGAAGCCTATTGAGCTGCTCCAGCTGCTTCTCGTAGCGTGGCCGGGACTTCAACTTGTCAGCCGTATGTGCCAGCGCATCGCGAACGGTGGCAGACCTCTCCGGATCCAGCGTAAGGATGAGGAAACGTCGCAGGAGGTCCGCCTCGGAGTTGAAGGTCAAGAACCCCTCCTCCATGCCGCCTTCGTTGCTGTTGAAGTCGACCTGCATTCGCAGTAGCTCGATGTCGAGCATGCGCACGCCGCCCAAATGCTTGACCCAGTCGTCTTGGTGCTTGGTACGGAAGAAGTCCCCACGAGAGCGAGAAGACGCCTCTTGCATCCACTGCACGAACTCGGGCATCGACCGGCATGGTGTCCCGCTCAGACCTGGCGCGGGCATGTCATCCATGGACAGACCGTCTGCAACTTCAAACGCGAAGAACCAGCGGTCGGCCTCTGCACCGCGTTCGACGGTGTCCTTGATGGTGACGGCCTGGCCAATAAGCAGCTTGTAGTCCGGTGCGCCAGCCGAGCGCCCTGGCATGTACCACTCGATCAAGATGAACGAGGGCCGACCATCACGCGAGAAGTATTCTTGAAACCGATGGTTCGACTTCTGCAGATGCTGGAGCCACCTGTCTTGCTTCGGGTCGAAGCAGCTAAAGATGTACGACAAAAGCGATGTTTTTCCGCCAGCATTTTCGAGATTGAAGACGGTGTCCGTTGGGTCGTCGGTGTCCGGGTCATTCAGTGCGAAAACATGGCTGTCGTACCAGGCCGTCGGACTGCCAAAGTGGCTGACGTGCATCCGGGAAATCTGCTGCATTTCAGGTGCCTCCGGCGGCGTTCGCCGCATCGCGTGTCAGGTGAAACAAGGCGGGCAGAGTGAGCTCCCTCAAGTGCACCCTCAGCCTGTGTGTGGCCGTGTAGAGCGACTGCGCGTCGTCGTCGCTCTCACGAAACGACCTAATCAAGCCGTACTCGAGCATTTTGTTCACCGCGATCCTCACGAGGCCATCGACGGAGGAAGACGCTGCGCGCTCTGCTTTCGGGTTCACCGCGGGTAGTCGCTTCAAATACTGCCACCCCGGCTCCAGCTCTTCAGCAACCGACTCAGGCACACCGGAGTCTTGAGCATCAGACAGCCGGCTGATCAGACCGAGCAGCGTGTCTCTAAATCTGGCCAGCGTTGCAGGTAGAGGGGCCTTGGCGTCGTCGTCCAGCCGATCTGTCGTAGGAAAGAACACGGCCGCTATTGCCAGGTGGGCCATGGCGAGCGCGACCTTTTGCTCCGAGGTGAACGTGCCTCGGAGGTCCGTCATCCTCAGCGAGAACCGGCTGTTTTTTGAGGACGGTGCAACGATCAGGCCGCGCTCGCTGACGTCCAGGATTGAAAGCTCCATCCCGATCGCCGACTCCTGGACCGCGGTACAGAACGTCGAATCCGCCCGGTAGCGTGAGAGCAGGTCTCGGTACTCTGCGTCGTTCGACGGTGTACCGGTGAGATGGAGCGCCTTGTACAGGAGCCTGCTCGCGTCTCGATTGATGTTGCTCATCTGTCCTCCCGGGGGTCAAAACGAAGGTTGTCGCCAGCGGCAACGTCCGATGAAAAGCTGCCGTCGGCCTCCGCGCGGAAGCCTTTGAATAGGTTTTCGCTGTCGGGGTAGCTTCTGTAGAGCATGTAGACAACGCATTGGCGCTCTATCGCGGACAGTCCATCGTCCTCAGCTAGAACGAGGAGTTCATCAAGCTTCCAACTGCCCCCGATGTCGAACCTCCGGTTCAACCAAGCCTGGACAGACTTCGACATCTCTTCCGGGAACGGGTCAACGTAGACTTTGAAGGGCAGCATCTCTGCCCCTTCCGAGTCGTCATCCATCGGTTCGTCGTACTCTCGCTTGACTAGCAGCAGTGCCAGCAGGTCAGAGAGATCCGGCGCCTTGGGAAAGACGGCTGGGTACAGCCCTAGCAAAAGCGCATCGACTCCTTTTGCCAGCTCGGCCAGTGATGTACTCAGGGCATCGGGCAGTAGACGGGTCTCCAGGTCGGGGAACGACGAAGGCCGTCGTGACCGGAAGGCACCTGCTTGAGCAGTCATGAACTTTTCACCGGCGATGGTGACGTCCACCTGCAGATGCGCGCGCACGCCACTGGCGCTCCTGAGCACGTCGTTCAGGCGAATCAGTTGCTCACGCGCTTGGCCTTCTGGCAACGAGATGAGTTGGTCCCGCACCGACTCCTCCATCCGCCGTTCTTCCTCTTGTCGAGCGTGGATGTGGTGACGTGCTTCTGTCAGTCGAGGAGCGATGTCTCGAGCCCAAGCCACCGAACCGGGCGCACGCCAAGCTTGATGGATGAAGTCGCGGATTTGCTGACGGTGCTCAATCGACAGCATCCGAGCCCGCCGAGCGAACTCGTAGGCTTGGTCAAACCGACCACGCTCAATAAGCAACTGGAGCATGCGCTCCACCAGGATCTGGTGATCCTCGACTTTCAGGTCGAGCATCCCCATTAAGACGAGATAGCCTTCCGAGGTAGGCCGGTAGCGATACACGTCTTCCAGGTCCGGCTCGTGGGTCGTCAGCCTGAACTTGACCGCGCGTGTCTCTCCCGAGGGCGCGTGGAAAAACTCGTAGGAATGCTCTTGATAGTTATTGGACGCATTGTCAAGCGCGTCCACAACAATCTCCGCAATCCGTCGGCACTGAACTGCGGTGGCCGCCGGCTTCATCCGAGTCACGATCCCGCCCAGGTATTGCACCACCTCTTCCTGGGTGTAGCCAACAGCCACCGCTGTTCCCTCCATCATGTGGGTCAGGGCAGCGAGGCTCATGTAGTGCGTATCAACCCCGTCGAACAGGCCGCGCCCCTCAGACGAAGCATCTGAGTACTTGTTCTTGGTGAGCTCTAGCTGGAATAGCGGCCTCATCAACAGCAGATTTCGCTGCTGAGGCGTCAGATCTATCAGCGCATCCAACGAGGCAACTGGGCTCATAGCGACCAACGCAGGAATGACGACGGCACAGTCACGCACAGCCTACGATCAAGCAACGGCATTGTTTCCACCTCCTTTCTGACTATTCTGGGGAGCGAGAACTGGACCGTCCAGCAGCGAAAACCTACCCAGAGGGATGCACTCCCTCGGTAGGAGCCCTGGTTTGCCCGAAAGGCATTCGCAGCAGGTAGAAAGGCGTCCACTCTGCAATCTAATGCAGACACCAGCTCACGGAATGAACTATCGCGCTTCGTTTTCAAAGATCCGCCAAGGCACCGGGGCGTCAGAGCGCTATAGCGCTGCTCACAAGCCACGGTGCTATCGCTTTTGAGCCTTTGCAGCGCTGCCTGGACGTTGAACTTGGTCGCTCTCGGCTGACCAGAATGGTGTTCGCTCGCAGCGTGTTCACGGCTTCAGCCACAGACGCATTGGCCTGTTCGCTCCGAGTGTGGCCAGCTTGTCCTACAGCGCAAGCTGCTGCTCACCATCGCTGCTTGAGCCACAAGCGCCCCAAGCTCCCCTACCCGCTGAGCGTTGGCTTGCGCCTGGAACTGGCTCCCGTGTTGTTGTGGGCGCCACAAGAACCAGAAATCGAGTTCCGCAGAGCGGGCATCGGCGAACTTCCGCATTCAGTCTGAAGCGGGCTTACCGGAAGGCTGCGACGCAGCGCGAGCGGGCACTCACGCTCGCGAACCGAACGGCCGGTCAGCGCCAAACTGACGACCTTCAACATCCTTCGTCGCGGATGACCAGTTGCCCCCTTGGGCGCCAACCTTGAAATCGCTACACCATGAGGGTGCCAACATCCTGACCCCATTGATTTGATTGCAAGACCGTACGGCTCCCTCTCGGGAGATCCCGACAAGGCGAGCGGGGAGTAAGAGCTGAAACTCCAGTCGATTGGATTGCTTACTCCTGAGAGCAGGACTGCGATAATCAGCGCGCAAGAAGTTCGGAGAGACTTATGACTGGCCAAGAAGTGTACGAAGTGCTCATGGCGCTAGGGGGCGACAAGCTCTACCACGCGAACACTGTAAGGACAAGCCTCAGCTTGCTGCAACTGGGCGGCCTGGCGTCACGAGGGGTAGTGAGGGACCGTGGACTTCCGCAGACGTCTCAAATCTCCGACTCGAAGGATCGCGAATACGGCATTTGGTATGACAGCTTCGTAGACACGTATGACCTCCATAGCGCCCTCAGGCGCCGAAATTTCTACGGACCAGTGCTTTTTGTGATGGCCGCAGAACTGCTGCTGCGCCTCCCCGCGGAGACGACTGTGTTAGTCACACGCTGCAACCCGACGAAGTGGGATGGACTCTCCGATGACCAGCGCTACTTCTTGACGAGTAGCGAACTTGCAGCCGGCCTGCGAGTGGGCTATTTCGACCACATGGTCACGATACGCAGCCCCGACGGAATTGTTCCGTTTGCGGGCATGGTGGAACGCGTCGTCCTCGACGAGCCTCGCCTCAGGGCACCTGAAATCGGCCAGGAGTATGTGACCGCTCGAGATGCCATCTCGGCGGCAGCTGCGCGGGCCGGGATCCAAGTACAGGTAGAGCGTAGGACCTGTGTTTGGTGCAACTGCACAAACGACTATCAGGACCCCGACAAACCCAAGCGCGTCGGTTACTTCTTCACTCCCTGATGCATGCAAGATAGCCAGGAAGTGCGACACGCGGAAGTTCGGCCTCTTCTTCGATCTCTCCTTCAAAAAACGGTGCGGAGGGGCGATGCTCAACTAGCCGAGACCGTAGCATGTCGGCTCGCAGAACGGGGCGATTCAGCATGGCTGAAGACGCGTGCGGGCGTCATCGCGTTCGAGGAATGTTGGCCGTATGGAGCCAAGCTGCTCAACCACCCACCCCTTGTGAGCCTGCGTGAGATGGCTGGCCTTACCAAGAACAAGGAGGCGGCTGGCCTAGGCTCATTGGCTCATGCGCTTGCAGAAGGTGATCGCTCTGTACTTGATGCTGCCCCAGATCCCGTAGCAGTGAAGATTGTGGCGGCCTCTCTCACAAGAACCGATGAGTTCTTCTCGTGGGCTGCACGCAGCTGTCATGAAGGGGAATACGCCGACTTGCTGCGCACAGCGCGCACCTCCTTCCTAAGGGCGAGTTGGCCTTGGGACAAAGCTTTCGCCAGCGCAGCCGCGTATTTCGCCTGTTTGGGGCACTCACTTGCCGTTGAGCGGGCTCCACCCGCTACTTTCACGATGTTGCATTTCCCGTTGTGGACGGCAATCGACAAACACACGCCGGCTGGAAAATCTGCATTACGTCGGGTGGCTTCGCAGTTGTGGGTTCCATCCAGTCAACTGGAGTGGGCTAGCTTTTACTTCGAAAGCGCGTCCTGTAACGAGAGAAGCGCAGGGACGTGGTGGGAAGCTGAAATGGAATGGAGATTCCGGACAGTCCGTCTTGAGGTAAGCGAAGCACAGACTTTGTGGGGCGCAGCTCGCGATCATGTGCGCAACGAAGTCGTTGCAGGTGTCGAACTGCTAGAAGCAGCGTTACAAGTCACCGGCAGTTGACGTGCCTGAACAACCGCCTTTTAGAAGGTTTTGAGGATCATGTCGCGAGAGTTCTTAATCGACTGTATTCTCGCAATACTGCCTCTATCTCAAAGCCCCAGAGGCGCCGTCGGCGTGGCCTATGATTGACTACAACACACTACTGAGTTCTGCTCGCCGTCGCACTTCTTCCGTGAATGCTGGACGCACCATCCTTACGGAATCGGAGAGCGACCGTGGCCGTGTATTGTTCAGTCCCGCTTTCCGGCGCCTTCAGCAGAAGGCGCAGGTATTTTCCATGGAGCCGAACGCGGCCGTACGCAGCAGACTGACTCACTCGTTAGAAGTCTCCCAAGTCGGCCGATATCTCGCAGACGAAATCACCCAGCGCTTGGTCGCTCGCCTCAACCAGTTGCAGCAAGGCGCACTAGTCAACTTCGTCGAGACTGCCTGCCTGATGCATGATATCGGCAATCCTCCATTCGGTCACTTCGGTGAAGCGGCTATCCAGGAGTGGTTCAAGACGCATGGCCAGAAGAGCGTCCTAGAGAGCATGGGGCTGGAGACAGAGGCGGCCACCGCGTACCAAGATCCGCTCAAGCTTGCGCTGAGTGATTTCGAAGAGTTTGATGGCAACCCTCAGGGACTCCGCATCGTGTCAAGGTTGCAATGGAACACCGACTCGTTCGGATTGAATCTCACCAAGACAACGCTCGCGTCGTTCCTGAAGTACGTGCGCGGCCCACAGGAGAGGCGCACCGAACGACCGTTTACAAAGAAGTTAGGATACTTTTTGAGCGAGCAGGATGTGGCGCAAGAAGTGTGGGAGGAGTTCGGCTACTCTGAAAAGCCACAGCGTTTTGCGCTGGCGTACATCATGGAAGCGGCCGACGACATCGCCTACTGCGTGAGCGACCTGGAAGACTCGTTCGAGAAGGGAATCATCCAAGAAGCAACCGCGTTCCCAGAGATTCAACGCAGGTACCTTGAAAAGAGATTCGCCTCTACTGCACCTTGCCAGAACGTGATCGTTGATGTCCTGGAGAAGATGGTACACGCATCCTTAGTCAACGACTTCTCAAGCTTCACGTACACAGACTTCCGCACTCGCTTAAACAATACCATTGTCCGTTATGCGGCCCAGCGCTATGTCGACAAGGAAGCGGACATCGAGGCTGGAGAGCTTCGGTCGCTTCTGCCCGAAGACGAGCCGCCGGGCGCCATCTTGAGGGTCCTCAAGGATTTCTGTCGAGAGAAGGTCTACCGGCATGAAACGGTGCAACGTGTAGAACTGGCAGGCTATTACGCCATCACTGGTTTGCTTGAGCAGACGCGGCCGCTCTTGAGTTGCTCTCGGAAGAGATTCGAAGCTGCCTTGGCGGTTAGGAACGAAGACGAGAAGGGGAACAGAATCTTGCTTGAACCCAAACTACTCAAGCTCTTCCCTCAGCGATACATGAAGGTCTATGCACATCAGGTCGCCCAGTACAAAGGGCGACAACACGAAGACTTTCTCGAGTGGAACGCCCGTGCGCACTTGGTCGTTGACTTCATCTCGGGGATGACAGACGACTTTGCAATGACGACTTACCGAACTCTGGCCGGAATGCGTCTTTGACGTACAAATTGTGATTCCTGATACCCACCCATACTGGCACCTTCGGGCCATCGTCGAGCGATCTGCCGAAGTGGCGGCAGTGCCTTTCAGCTATTACGCCTACACGCCTCAGACTGTCGAAGACAGGCGTAGTAGCTTCATCATGTCAGTTGAGCAGTTCTTGGATGCGGCAGAGGTGTACCGGGCGATGGAAGGCGCGGGGAAGGGGCAGGAACTCGCCGTGCACTCCGACCTGTTGATGCGCGATGGACGACGCTTGCATCTGGTCATGGTGGATATGTCGACTTCCGCTCGCGCTCATCTGGAAAAGCTACGCAGCTTTCTCGGCGACAACTTTTTCCAACGAATATCTTGGTACGCAAGCGGCCGCTCATTCCACGGCTATGGCGAGTCGTTGCTGGAGCGAAATGAGTGGGTTCAGTTCATGGGGCTTCTGCTGCTGGCGAACCAGCCGCGCCTCGAGCCCACGGTCGATCCCCGATGGATAGGTCACCGTCTCTTAGCAGGATATGCCTCGCTGAGGTGGACCTGCAATACTTCGCACTACCTGACGCTGCCGCGAGGCATAGAGGTGCTGGGCCGCCCCCGTGCCAGCAAGCTCGAGGTCGGCCCTCTCGGAAAGAACCTACGCAATGCCGCTAAAGCTCCTAGCTAGAACGCTACTGGTTCGGCATTGGTTATACCAAGCGCAGTTTCGGCGGGGTTCTTGGCGCTGACTCCACATCGCCCACCCCTGAAACCACGGACAGCTTAGTTAGTTGGAAAGTCAGCGCATTAATCTCATCCACGCTGAGATTCAGGCTTTCTGCAATCTCTCGGCGTCCCTGCTCACGGCTGTGCAGAATCTCGAGCACCTTAGAGAGGAGCTGGGAAGTTTCTCTCTCAATCGGCTCTGGCTCATTGGTGCGATAGCCACTCTTGGCGATCTCTATACATAGACTCCGGTAGTTCCACTCGCTGACTAGCCCGAGAGAGTTGAATCGATATGCCAGCGCGGCCAGCGACACGCCCCAATAGCGCTTCAGCTTCATCAGATACTTGATGGTGTAAGCAGGCGGCTGATTGGCCGTCACGCTTTCCTTCGGCATAAGAAAAGCTGAGGCAAACGCGTCGGCCTGACGCTCCATCTCCGGCCCATGAGTTTGACCATGTTGCATGGTGTAAGTGTCCCGCACCAGATGACCGAGTTCGTGAGCAGCATCGAATCGGCTGCGCTCAGGAGACTTGATGGTGTTGAGAAAGACGAAGGGCTTGCCTTCGTACCAGGTGCAGAAGGCATCCACGTCGCGGGTTTCTTCGGCCAGAGAAAAAACGCGGATTCCTTTGGCCTCCAGCAGGTGGACCATGTTGGGAATGGGTGCATTACCCAGCCCCCAAACCCTGCGCAGGGTCGCAGCAGCTTCCTCTGGATTCAGGTCACTCAGATCTGGCAGATCTGCCTGCGGCAGGCTGAAGCGATCTTCGACCCACTGATTGACCTTGACGGCAATGGCACCGGCCGCGAAGGCGCAGGCCTTCATGGAGTCTGTCATTTTCGAGAGCTTGCGGAAACTTACCGCGTGCTCGTTGATCTCCGGCATGTCTTCGTCAAGGAAAAAAAACTGCTGAGGAAATCTCAGCAGTTTTGCGACACGGGCCAGAAGTTCCGGGTCAGGAGCAGATGCTCCAGTCTCGTAGTTCTGCAGGCTACGACTGGTGACACCCAACTCCTTGGCTAGCTGCGCCTTAGTTAAGCGCCTTCTCACCCTGGCAAATGTGATTTGCTTGGGATTGATTTCGGACATGATCAACTACTCAAAACGTGCCCGTCTTGGGCTCGACGTTCACCGTGGCAGGCGCGTTAGGTTCGTCCTTGCGGATCGTGAAATTGGCCGGATTATTGGGGATGCTGCCCAGAATCAGACGAATACCCCATTCAGTGATTTTCTTGTTATCGAAACCAGTAGGCAAAGACAGCTCGAAGCGCACCTCATTCAGAACCTTGTCGTAGTGGTACAGCAGCGCCCAGACTTGGGTCTCCTTCTGCTTTGCTTTGGCGAGCTTGAGCGAGTCACGATTAAAAAGCTCCAACTGGCCATTCTTCTCAACGAAGCCCTCCGCCACGGCCCCTTTTTCAGCTTGGTTCGTGGGATCCTCGAAACCGTTCTTCCCCGTTTCGCTGTTGCCCGTCATTACCACGATAGAGATCGCGCGATCGGGCGAACTGATGAAAGGGCAATTCTTCTGTTCGTGGATATGCCACTGGAGCGCCGCAAGCAATGTGCGCAGATCTTCAACGGTTTTCAGCCACTGCTGTACGCCTGCTGCCGTCGGAGCCGACGCGCGCGTGGTGTCATTGCGCCAGCCAAGTCCACCCATGATGGCGTCCTTGAACAGGACAGCATTGAGATCCGAATGCAGTTCTTGCAGGCGTGCTTCCACCTGCACTGGATCATCGATGATCGTGGCACGCTTGGTGAAGGCGTTGGGGGCTGTCAACTCGAACTTCCGCACAGCAGCTTCCTTTCAATTTTCCGAAAAGTCTACCTCATATTGAGGTCGGAAAAGCGGAAATTTCAATGACACGTCAACGCCACACTAGCTAATACTCAGGGTCGCCTCGCGCTGCTGCCGTCGGACTCAATCGAGCAACGGAATAGCCCTCTCCAGAGGAGAAAACAAAAAAGGCCGGACGCCTTGAAAGTGTCCGGCCTTGTGTCTGGTCACGCCGCCAGGAATCGAATCAGCAAACTCCTGCGTGAAGCCTATCTAGGTAGTCTGCCCACCGCTGCATCATTTCCTTTCTGGCGGGTAAGTGCGCCGTACGGTTATATGCCCTGCCATTCGCATCCCTGACCGCATGTGCGAGCTGATGTTCGATTAGGTCCACACGCTCGCCCAAGACCTCATCCATGATCGTGCGCGCCATCGCTCGGAACCCGTGACCAGTGTGTATATCGGCGGTATAGCCCATGCCCCGTAAGGCAGCGTTGATGGTGTTCTCGCTCATCGGGCGCTCGCCGGTGCGGATGCTCGGAAAGACGTAACGACCATGCCCGGTGACAGGGTGCAAGGTGCGTAGTACATCTACGGCCTGGGTGGACAGCGGCACAATGTGATCGGTTTTCATCTTCATCTTCGCGGCAGGTATTCGCCATTCGGCCCCGTCCATATCGATCTCAGCCCACTCGGCTGTGCGTAGTTCACCAGGACGCACGAAGACCAACGGAGCCAGCTTGAGCGCTGCTACCGTGGTCGGGTGCCCGGTGTAGGCGAAGATCGAGCGCAGCAACTCACCAGCTTGCTTGGGCTCTGTAATGGCTGCGTGATTCTTCCCGGACTTTGACGCCAGCGCTTCCTTCAAGTCAGCGGTGACATCCCGCTCAGCGAGTTCCGAGACGACCGCGAAGCGAAAGACCTGCCCACATAGTTGCTTGACCCGGTGCGCGGTGTCGATGGCCCCACGCGCCTCCAACTTGCGCAGCACTCGCTCCAGCACGTCGCGCGGGCCAATATTGGCGATCGGCATCTTGCCGATGAACGGAAATACATCCTTCTCGAGCCATGCCTTGACCTTCGCTTGGGTGATGGGCTCACGCTTCGCGGCGGTCTTGCTCAGCCAGGTACGGGCCACCGCCTCAAAGGTGTTCGCTGCCTCGAGTTTGATCCGTTCCTTCTCGACCTTGCGGACCTCTCCTGGATCCTCTCCTCGGGCCAGAACCTTCTTGGCTGCCTCCCGTTTTTCACGCGCATCCTTCAGGCCGACGGTTGGGTATACGCCGAAGGCCAAGCGCTTCTCCTTTCCGGCAAAGCGATACTTCAGGCGCCAGTAGCTGCTGCCCGCCTCGGTAATTTCGATATACAGCCCACCCCCGTCGGAATGTTTCCCGGGTACATGTTTGCCGGCTGCTGTGAGTTTGCGAATCTTGAGTTCGTTCAGTTTCATGTTGTTCCTATGCCTGGGGGCATCTCTGGGGGCATATTTTTCCAGAAGACATCATCTTCAAGGCTTCATGCGGTTTCTGGCATACCCTTCGATTCCTGTCGAAGCACCACCAGATCGCCAAGTCGTTGAATCGCAACGGCTTTTCACGGCCCCAGGCAGGCCCGGCGCAAGCCCCGCCCACACGCGGGTCCGGGTCAACGACCAGTCACACGCCCTCGGTCTAATCCGCGCGTGACATCAGACGCCCACCTTCTCCTCCCCTCCTCCGGCTCCCGCAACATCCTCGGTCGCCGCCTCCTGTTCACCTTCTCGGCCGTCCTGCTGCTGACCCTCGCGGGCTCCGGCATCGGCATTCGTTCGCTCGCCAAGGTCGACGAGGCCACGCGCGAAGCCATCCAGCAGCGCGGCGTGTCGGAGCGCATCGTGGCCGACGCCTACCGCCTGCAGGCGATCAATGCCGAGCGCTACAAGGCGATGGCGCTGAGCTCCGAACCCGAGGTCGGCGAGATTCTTGCGGCGGACATCCGCGCAACCGCCGCCAGTTACGACGAACTGATCAAACAGCTCGACCAGCGACTGCACGACGAGGCCGACCGCGCATTGCTCGCGCAGGCCGACGCCGCCGCCAGGGACTTCGCGGGCGTCGTCAAGGAACTGATCGCCGCGCGCGACTCGGGCCTCACCGAGCGCATCCGCAACGTGTACGCGCAGCGCTTCCAGCCCAGTTCGGCCGCGCTGCTGGCCGCCGTTTCCAGGCTCGCGCAATCGCAGCGGCTGGCCATCGACGTGGCAGGCGAGCACGTCGCCGAGCTGAGCGCCTCGGCGCGCATTGCGCTGGTGCTGTTCAGCGTGGCCGCGCTGCTGCTGGGCGGTGTGCTGGCGCTGGGGCTGATGCGCAGCATCGGCAGGCCGATCAGGCTCGCGAGCGACACAGCCGGACGCGTGGCCACCCTCGACCTGCGCCAGGACATCGAGGGCCACTCCCGCGACGAGGCGGGCCAGATGCTGCAGGCGCTGGGCGCCATGCAGGGCGCGCTGCGCGAACTGGTGCAGCGCGTGCGCGAGTCGGTGCAGAACGTGCGCACGGCGGCCGCCGAGATCGCGCACGGCAACTCGGAACTCTCGGCACGCACCGAAGGCGCCGCGGCCAGCCTGCAGCAGACGGCGGCGGCGCTCGGGCAGGTCATGCACAACGCGCAGCAATCGAGCACGGCCGCCGGCGAGGCCGAACGCATGGCCGGGGCCGCCGCCACGGTCGCAGCGCAGGGCGGCGAGGCGGTGTCCCAGGTGGTGAGCACCATGCAGGACATCCGGCGCGAGTCGCACAGGGTGGCCGACATAACCGGCGTGATCGACGCCATCGCCTTCCAGACGAACATCCTGGCGCTCAATGCCGCGGTCGAGGCTGCGCGGGCCGGCGACGCGGGACGCGGCTTCGCGGTGGTCGCGTCTGAGGTGCGGCAGCTGGCCACGCGATCGGCCGCGGCTGCGCGCGAGATCAAGAGCCTGATCGAGAACTCGGTGCGGCGCATCGAGTCGGGCACCGCGCTCGCCGACGACGCTGGCCGCACGATGGGGCGCATCGTCGCTTCCATCGGCCAGGTCGCCGACACGGTCGGCGCCATCACGATGGCGACGCAGTCGCAGGTGCAGGACATCGCCCAGATCGACGCCGCCGTCGCCCGGCTGGACGAGATGACGCAGAAGAACGCGGCCATGGTCGAGGAGTCGGCCGCCGTATCGGAAAGCCTGCGCGACCAGGCCCGCAACCTGGACACGCTCATCAGCCAATTCGTGCTGCCCGGCGACGTACCGCGCGACGCACTGCCCTCGGCACCGCGCCGCGACTTCTCCCGCGACATCCCGGTGTCGCCGCGGCTGCGGCCCGCAGCCTGATCCGCGGCCGGGCAGCTGCTTGCGCCCCGGCCTTCGTTACGTACTGACAAGGTAACAGCGCTACGTAACAAGTGCCGAAGTGCGTCCGCCCGGCGCTTCCATCGCGGCATGGCTCCGGCAAAAATCTCCATGTAAATCAACAGTTTGCGCGCACCTTGCCCCACGCCGGCACCTGCGCAAAAAAGCGGCACACAAGTTGCCCCGTCAGCCACTCCCACTACCGAGGAGGCTGCCATGGCGGATGCCAACACAACGATTTCTTCGATCGCCGGAGGCGCCGACAGCAGTGCCGCCACGCCGGTGATCCTCGCGCAGGCGACGGTCCGGCCGGTCGCTCCCATGGGGGCGGCCGCCGCCGCCTCGGCAACACCGGCTGCGGCGCCAGCCGGCATCGGGTCACTGTCGAATGCGACGCCCGGCACGGTCGTCATGCGCGACGGCGTGGCGATTCCGGTGTCCGGCAACCAGACGCTGATGGCCGGCGACCGCGTGATCGTTCCGCAGGACGGCCATGCCAACGTTCTATTTCCCGGATCGGCCACCAACAAGGCACCCCTGGCCGGCGTGTTCACGGGCGGCACGGACGCCACCATCAGCTCGACCAAGCTCGCGAGCGGCCTGGAGCAGGTGAACGTGGACGTGGCCTCCGGCGACCTGGAAGTGACCGCGCCCGACAGCGACGCCGAAGCCGCCGCGCTCGCGGTGAGCAAGAAGACCGCTGCCGGCAGCGGCATCGGGCTGGGCGAATTCGCGCTCGGCGCGCTGGGCGCCGCCGGGCTCGCGGCGGCACTGGGCGGCGGCGGGGGCAGCGACGGCGCGGTCCCCTTCTTCGTTCCGGGCATCGGCGAAAGCGATGCGGATGCAGACGCGGACGCCGATGCCGACGCGGATGCGGACGGCGACTCGGATGCGGACGCCGATGCGGATGCCGACGCTGACGCCGACGCCGATTCGGACGCCGATGCCGATTCGGACGCGGACTCCGATGCGGACGCCGACTCGGATGCCGACGCCGATGCCGACGCGGACGCCGACCACCTGCTCGACCCAGGCGATGGCGCCGCCGACCATCTGGTCGGAGCCCTCGACAACCTGCTCGGCCTCGGCGGAGGCGGCGGTACGGCCGCCGCCGCGCGCAGTGCCGCGGTCACGAGCTCCGCGCCCACGCTCTCGTCGCTGATGCCCACGGTCGACGGCCTCACCGACCTCGTGGACGACGTGCTCTCGCCCATCGCGGGCAACGAATTCAGGCCCGACGATCCGAACGCCTTCGACCCGCTGGACGACACTGTCGACGGCATCACCGCCGACCTCGGCGGCGTGCTCACACCCGTGGTCGACGGCCTGCTGGGCGCCGGCCTCACCGGTGCGCTCATCGGCTCGCTGAACGGCCAGGTCGACTACCTGACCGACGCGCTCGGCAACATCCTCGACAACCTGCTCGGTGGCGACGGACTGCTCGGCGGCGTAACCACCGGCCTGGGCATCGACGGCCTCGTCGACCAGATCGTCGGCGACGAAGGCGTGGTCAGCCAGGTGCTCGACGGCCTGCTCGGCGAAGGCAGCCTCGTGGGCAGCGTGCTCGGCGAAGACGGATTGGTCGGGCAACTGCTTGGCGACGGCGGCTTGCTTGGGGGGCTGCTGGGCGGCGTACTCGGCGGCGATGGCGGCCTGCTCGGCGGTGTGCTGGGTGACGACGGCCTGCTGGGCGGCGTGCTCGGTGGCGATGGTGGCCTGCTCGGTGGCGTACTGGGCGACGACGGCCTGCTGGGCGGCGTGCTCGGCGGCGACGGCGGCCTGCTCGGTGGCGTGCTGGGCGACGACGGCCTGCTGGGCGGCGTGCTCGGTGGCGATGGTGGCCTGCTCGGTGGCGTGCTGGGCGACGACGGCCTGCTGGGCGGCGTGCTCGGTGGCGATGGTGGCCTGCTCGGTGGCGTGCTGGGCGACGACGGCCTGCTGGGCGGCGTACTCGGCGGTGATGGCGGCCTGCTCGGCGGCGTGCTGGGTGACGACGGCCTTCTGGGTGGCCTGCTGAGCGGCGACGACGGCCTGCTCGGAGGCGTACTCGGCGGCGACGGCTCGCTCGCCGGCCTGCTCGGCAGCGAGGGCCTCACCGGCGGCTTGCTGGGCGGCGACGGGCTGGTCGACAGCCTGCTCGGTCCCGACGGCGTGGCCGGCGGACTGCTTGGCGCAACACCCCTCGGCGGCTTGCTCGGCGGCGAAGACGGCCTGCTCAGCGGCGTGCTGGGCGACAACGGCCTGATCGGCGGCCTCCTCGGTGGAGACGGCCTGCTGGGCGGGGTTCTTGGCGACGACGGCCTCCTCGGTGCCGATGGCCCGCTGGGCGGTCTGCTCGGTGGTGATGGCGGCCTGCTCGGCGGCGTGCTGGGTGATGGCGGCCTGCTGGGCGGCGTGCTCGGTAGCGACGGCGGCCTCCTCGGCGGCGTGCTGGGCGACGACGGCCTGCTGGGCGGCGTACTCGGTGGCGATGGCGGCCTCCTCGGCGGCGTGCTGGGCGACGGCGGCCTGCTGGGCGGCGTGCTCAGCGAAGACGGTCTCGTCGGCGGCCTGCTCGGCGGCGTCACCAACGGCGATGTCGGTGGCCTGGTCGGTGGCCTCCTCGGAGAAGACGGCCTCGTCGGCGGCCTGCTCGGCGGCGTCACCAACGGCGATGCCGGTGGCTTGGTCGATGGTCTCCTCGGTGAAGACGGCCTCGTCGGCCGCCTGCTCGGCGGCGTCACCAACGGCGATGCCGGCGGCCTGGTCGGTGGTCTCCTCGGTGAAGACGGCCTCGTCGGCGGCCTGCTCGGCGGAGTGACCGGCGGCGGCACCGGCGGCCTGCTGGGTGGCGTGCTCGGCGAGGACGGCATCGTGAACAACCTGCTCGGCGACGAAGGCCTGGTCGGCAGCGTGCTGGGCGCAGACGGCCTGGTCGGCCGCCTGCTCGGCTCGCTCGGCGGCGACGACGGCCCGGTGGCCAACGTGCTGCAGTCGGCGACCAGCGAAGCGGCTGCTCCGGCGGCGCATGCGGCCTCCAGCGCGGCGGCGCCGGCGACCGACATCCTGGCCGGCACTTCCGGCACCGTGGCGCCGGTGGCCGAGACAGTGGCCCACGTGGCCGAAGGCGCGGCCGGTGCAGTGGCTTCCGGCGTGGGCGAAGTCGTCGCGCCGATCACCAGCCAGGTCGAGCAGACGGTGAGTCACGTGGTGAACCCGGTCACCAACATCCTGCACGGCCTGCTGGGCTGAGCGGGCCACCCGCTCGCCCGCTGCCGGCCCCGGGGTGCCGATGTAGGCAGGCGCTCACGCACTTGCCTTGCAATGTCCCGCATGGGCGGGCGCTGCGCAGAGTCAATGTGGAGGTTCCGTGGATCCCGGTTCCTCCTCACGACGCATCCGTGCGTCGTTAAGCGCTCCCTCGAGGGGCGCTTTTTTTTGGGGGGGCGTGCGTGAACGCCGCTGCTCCTCAGCGGATCAGGCTCATCGGCGCGACCTGCGGCGTCACCTTCTGCTCGGTCGCCGTCAGCAGCTGGCCGTTCGATTCCTTCCAGCACATGAGGTTGGTGGTGCCCGAGCCCGCCGGTCCCGGCGCCTGTATCGATACCGCCTTCCATCCCTTGCACGCGCCGCCGACGGTGGTGGGGCGGTCGAGAAACACGTAGTCGGTGCCGGCGTCGATGCGCATCACGCCCGCCACGCCGGGCGGAAGCGGCTTGCGCGTCTGGGCGGACGCCGCGCATGCGGCCGTGGCCATGGCGATGCCCAGGAAGAAGATGCGAGTGCGCCCCATGTGTGCCGCTCCGGTTTGACGAACGCCGATGTTATGGCCGGCGACACCGTGCGGCGAGCGCATCCATGCCCGGCCCGCCCTCATTGGCCTCACACCACGCGGTGCTCCTCCACCACGAAGGCCGTGATCTCCGCAAGGAAGGTGAGCGCATGCGCCATCGTCACCTGCCCTTGCGGCGATGCGAAGGCCGCATCGAGCGTGCCGGGGTTCTCGAACCACAGTTCGACGATGCCGTCGATCGGCAGCTCCGCGTAGCCGCAGGGCGTGCCCTTCACGAACTCGCGCGCGGTCACCACGTTCTGGCGGTAGCCGCTCACGCCGGGCATGCGGCGCACGTGCTCGGCGTGCACTTTCCATTCGCGGCGGAAGTCTTCTTCCGACTGCTCGACGGGCCGGCGCAGCAGCGAGATGCGCTTGAGCAGCCCCTCGGGCTTGGGCGGCGGCGCGATCACCTCGGTCTGCGCGACGGTCACGATGTGCAGGCCGCCCAGAAAGCGTTCCTCGTCGGCGCGGATGGCGGCGGCGAGCTCGCCGCGGTTGAAGGCCGCGTCGGCCTGCTTCGCCTCGTCGAAGCCCAGCTGCGAGAAGCCGTCGAAGTCCCACGGCCCACGCGCGAAGTCGATGCCGCGCTGCAGCCGGTCGAGCACGAGGTTCTGCCGGTAGCCGCGCAGCGTGGGCAGCTGCGCCACCAGCGGGCCGTGCATGTCGCGCCAGTGGCTGCGGAAGGCCTCGTCGGTCCATTCGGGTTTCTTGCGGATCAGGCCCATGCGCAGGGGCGTCGGTTCGGTCATCTGCTTGTCTCCTTATCGTTGATTTGCAAGGCGGCTTCGGCCTCGGCGCGCGCTCGCGCGAGGCCGGGGGCGCGCTTGGCCAGCCACACGCCGTGGCGCACCGGCCAGCGCTGGAAGCCGGGGTCCGCACCGAGCGTCGCGGCCGCGTGGTGCGCCCAGTAGGGGTCGAGCAAGGCCTCGCGGCCCAGGGCGACGAGATCGGCCTGCCCGGCGGCGAGCACGGCCTCGGCCTGATGCGCGTCGACGATCATCCCGACCGCCTGCGTGGGCACCTGCGCCTCCTGCCGGATGCGCGCGGAGAACGGCACCTGGAAGCCCAGTCCGCGCGGCACCGGCAGCGCGCGCGTCTCCTCGGTGAGGCCGCCCGAGGAACAGTCGATCACGTCGACGCCGCAGCGCTTGAGCTCGCGCGCGAGCACCACCGAGTCGTCCAGGTTCCAGCCATCGGGCGTGCCGTCGACCGCCGAGAGGCGGCAGAACAGCGGCTTCTCCGCCGGCCACGCGGCACGCACGCGCTGCGCGATCTCCAGCGCGAGCCACATGCGGTTGTCGCGGCTGCCGCCGAGGGCATCGTCGCGATGGTTGGCGTTGGGTGAAAGGAAGCTGGCGACGAGGTAGCCGTGCCCGAAGTGCAGCTCGACCACGTCGAAGCCAGCCTTGTCGGCGCGCAACGTCGCATCGACGAAGCGCTGCACCACCGCCGCGATGCCATCGGCATCGAGCGCGCGCGGCACCGACCAACCCGGCCCTGCCGCGATGGCGCTGGGGCCCAGGCGCTCCCACGGCTCCTCGTCGGCGGCCATGCGCGCATCGCCGAGTGCGGCGCCACCCTCCCACAGCGGCTCGCTGCCCGCCTTGCGGCCTGCATGCGCGAGCTGCACGCCGATGGCGCTGCCCTGCGCGTGCACGAAGTCGACCACGGCCTTCAGCGGCGCGATCTGGCTGTCGTTCCACAGGCCGAGGTCGGCGGTGCCGATGCGACCGCGCGGATCGACCGCGGTGCTCTCGGTGAGGGTCAGCCCGGCGCCGCCGAGCGCGAACTTGCCCAGGTGCACCATGTGCCACGGCGTGGCATGGCCGCGCTCGGCGGCGTGCTGGCACATCGGCGAGATCACGACGCGGTTGGCCAATGCGAGGCCGCGCAGTTGCAGGGGCTGGAACAGCAGGGGGAGAGAGTCGGTGGACATGGATGGAAGAAATCAGGGTGCAGGCTTGGGCACGGCGGCGGCTGCCGGCCGCGTGCCCAGCCACGTGCCGCTCATCACCGCGGCGAAGCCGAACAGGTGCCACCAGCTCAGCACCTCGCCCAGCAGCAGCGCCGCGACCGCGACGCCGAACACCGGCACCCAATAGAGAAAGACAGCGGTGCGCGCCACGCCGATGACGGAGATGGCGCGGTTCCAGATCAGGTTGCCGGCGGCGGTGGCGGCCACGCCCGAGAACAGCACCAGCACCCACGGCCACGCACCCGGGAACAGCTGCGCCGCGCCCAGCGGCGAGGGCCCCAGCAGCGTGTGCAGCACCAGCATCGCGGTGCCCATGACGTAGATGCCCCAGCTCATCGAGAGCGGATCGATCTGCCGCGCCAGGCGCTGCACGCCTACGCCGCCGACCGCGAAGCTCACCACCGACAGCGCCAGCAGCAAATCGCCCAACCCCGCGTGCGACAGGCTCGCGCCCGGATGGCTGAGCACGACCGCCGCCACGCCAGCGAAGCCCAGCGCCACGCCGACGAGCCGCCGCGCCGTCAGCGCCTCGCGGAACACCAGCGCCGCCATCAGCGCCGACACCAGCGGACTCAGCGCCATGATCAGCGCTCCGTTGGTGGCCGTCGAACGCTGCAACCCCAGCGCGAACAGGATCTGGTTGGCATACACCATCAGGAAGCCGCAGCCGGCAAGTGCCGCAAGACGCCGCATGCCGAACACCGGCACCCCGCCGCGCCGCCACAGCAGGATCGCGCTCAGCGCCACGCACGCCACCGCCATGCGCAAGGCCGCCAGCGGCAGCGCCTCGAAGAAGCCCGTCAGCACCTTCACCGCCGACACGTTCACGCCCCACACGAGCATTCCCAGCAGCAGCCAGGCCTGCACGGCGGCGGGTGTGGCGCCAGCAGAGGCTGATGAAGACGACGACGGCGCAGGCTGGTTCATTTCAATCGTTTGTCAAAGACAACGCCACACCACGGCCCGCGCAGCGAGGCCCCCTCGCGGGCTCCCGCGGAACCGGCTCTGCCGGGCCGCAGGGTGCGCCCCCGCGAGGGGGTGTCCGAGCCACACGAAGTGGGCGAGGCTGGGGGAGGTCATCCCTCCAGCTCGTTCCACATTTCGATGTCGCGCTCTGCGGTCCAGATGCGAGGATGGACGTGACCGGTCGCCTCGTCGTAGGCGCGCGTCACGTCGAACGGCATGCAGTGATCGAAGATCACCCAATGGCCGTACGTGGGGCGCAGCGCCGCCACGGTTTCCTTGTAGATCGCGTTCAGCGTCTTGCCCTGCGCCACGCCGTTGTTGACCAGCGTGTACACGTCGGAGATGAAGGCGCGCGTGGAGGCGATGGCCTTGCGCACGTCGGCAGCGTTCTCCAGCGCGGCGCCGCGCCCGGGCACCAGCTTCTCGAAGCCGAAGCCGGCGAGGCGGTCGAGCGTCGCGGGCCAGTCGCGGAAGTAGCAGTCGCCGGCGTAGGCGGTGCTCTGGTATTCGACGAGGTCGCCCGCGAAGCAGATCTTCTGGTCTTCGAGGTAGGCGATGGTGTCGCCCTTGGTGTGGCCGCGGCCCACCTGCGCGATCTTGACTTCGAGCTTCTTGCCCAGCCACACGCTCATGGTGCCGTCGAAGGTCATGGTGGGCCAGGTCAGGCCCGGCGGCACCGACTCGACGTTGCGGAACAGGCGCGGGAAGCGGCCGATCTCGCTGGCCTTGTCCTGCTCGCCGCGCTCCACGATCAGGTCGTAGGTGTCGCGGCTGGCGATGATCTGCTCGGCGCCCTCCTTGAAGTAGGCCGACGCGCCCAGCACGCGCACCGCGTGGTAGTGGCTCAGCAGCACGTACTTGATGGGCAGCGGCGTCACTTCGCGGATGCGGCGGATCACGTCCTGCGCCATCGCGGGCGTGGCCTGGGTGTCGACCACCATCACGGCCTCGTCGCCGATGAAGATGCCGGTGTTCGGGTCGCCCTCTGCGGTGTAGGCATAGGCGTTCTCCGAGAGCCGGGTGAACGAGACCTTCTTTTCCTCGAGGTCGGCGTGGCTGGCGAATTTCTTGGTGGTGGTCATTGGCAGTCCTTTGAAATGAGCGATGAAATCAGTGCGTGCCGAGGTACGCGGACTTCACCTTGGGGTTGTCGAGCAGCTCGCGGCCCGAGCCTTCGAGCGTGATGCAGCCGGTTTCGAGCACGTAGGCGCGGTCGGCCACGCCCAGCGCCTGCTTGGCCATCTGCTCGACCAGAAGGATGGTCAGGCCCGAGCTGCGCAGCTGGCGGATGGCATCGAAGATGTCCTTGATGATGAGCGGCGCCAGGCCCAGCGAGGGCTCGTCCAAAAGCAGCAGGCGCGGCTCGCTCATGAGCGCGCGGGCGATGGCCAGCATCTGCTGCTCGCCGCCCGAGAGCGTGCCCGAGGGCTGGTGCTGGCGCTCCTTCAGGCGCGGGAAGCGCGCGAACTCGCGCTCGATGCCGCGCTCCACGAAGGCCTTGTCGCCGCGGCGCGAGTAGGCGCCGAGCATCAGGTTCTCGCGCACCGTCTGGTCGGGGAACACGCCGCGGCCCTCGGGCGACAGCGCCACGCCCAGGCCCACGCGCCTGTGCGAGGGCACGTGCGTGCAGTCGTTGCCGTCGATCAGCACGCGGCCCTCGGCCACGGGCTCCAGGCCGACGATGCTCTTGAGCAGCGTGCTCTTGCCGGCGCCGTTGGCGCCGATGATGGTGACGACCTCGCCCGCGCGCACTTCCAGGCTCACGCCCTTGACAGCCTCGATGGCGCCGTACGAGACCTTCACCGATTCGATTTTCAGCATGATGGTTTCGGTCTTTCTGCTCAGGCGGGCATGGCCGTGGCCAGTGCCTCTTCTTCTTCGTCGTCCACGCCCAGGTAGGCCTCGACCACGCGCGGGTTGGCCTGAACCTCGGCGGGCCTGCCCTCGGCGATCTTGATGCCGTAGTCGAGCACGATCACGTGGTCCGAGATCGACATCACCAGGTCCATGTGGTGCTCCACCATCAGGATCGACACGCCGCACTTGCCGATGCGCAGCAGCAGCTCGCCGAGCTCGGCGGTCTCCTGCGGGTTGAGGCCGGCGGCGGGTTCGTCGAGCAGCAGCAGCTGCGGCTCGGTGGCCAGCGCGCGCGCCAGCTCCACGCGGCGCTGCAGGCCGTAGGGCAGGCTGCCCGCGGGCCAGTGCGCGAGGTGGCCCAGATCGACCAGGTCGAGCAGCTGCAGCGCGCGCTCGCGCGTCGCCTTCTCCTGCCGGTTCGCGGTGGGCCAGGCCACCAGCGACGACAGGAAGCCGTTGCTCATGCGGCTGTGGCGCCCGAGCATGACGTTGTCGAGCACCGAGAGGTCCGCGAACAGGCGCAGGTTCTGGAAGGTGCGGCCCATGCCCATGCAGCAGATGGCATGAGCCGGCTCGCCCACGATGTTGCGGCCCAGGAAGCGGATGGAGCCAGCATCGGGCTCGATCACCCCGGTGAGCATGTTGATCATGGTGCTCTTGCCCGCGCCGTTCGGCCCGATCAGTGCATGGATGTGGCCGCGCTGCAGGCGGAAGGACACGTCCTGCGCCGGCTTCACGCCGCCGTACGACTTGGTCACGCCCTGCACCACCAGCAGCTCGCCTTCGCCGCCGGGGCCGATCTGGCCCGGAATGCCGCTGCCGCCAGCGCCCTCGCCGCGATGGCGCGACTTCATGAACCACTTGTTGAACAGGCCCACCACGCCGCCCGGCATCACGTACAGCGCGAACAGCAGCAGGAAGCCGTAGAGGAAGTGCTGCGCCGAGGGCCAGCGCGCCAGCAGCGCGTCGGTCAGCGTGAGCAGCACCGCGCCCACCAGCGGGCCATACATGGAACCCGCGCCGCCGAACAGCACCAGCAGCAGGATGAAGATCGACAGGTGGAAGGTGATGAAGTCGGAGTTGATGTACTGGTTCTGCTGCGCCACCAGCGCGCCCGCGATGCCGCAGGTGACGGCCGCGACCACGAAGGCCATGACCTTGGCGCGGTACACGCGCACGCCCACGGAAGACGATGCGATCTCGTCCGCCTGCAGCGACAGCAGCGCCCGGCCGAAGCGGCCGTTGAGCAGGTTGCGCAGCAGCAGGTGCAGCGCCGCGCACAGCACGATGCCCAGGATGACCCACTGCGTGGTGTCCAGCGGCGCGCCCTTCCAGGTGAGCGGGCGGATGCCGTAGATGCCCTGGGCGCCGCCGAACACGTCGGTCCACTCGCCCACGAGCTTCTCCACCACGATGCCGAAGGCCAGCGTGACCATGGCGAGGTACGGCCCCTTCACGCGCAGCGAGGGCAGCGCGATCAGCACGCCGCACAGGCCCGAGATGACGGCGGCCAGCGCGAGCGCGAGCCACGGGTCCATGTCGGTGCGCGAGGTCAGCAGCGCCACGCCGTAGGCGCCGGCCGCGAACAGCCCGGCCTGGCCGAGCGATTTCTGCCCCGCGTAGCCCACCAGCACGTTCATGCCCGCGGCGCAGAGGTAGTAGACGCACATCATGAAGGCGATGCGCAGGTAGTAGTCGTTGCCCGACATCGAGACGATGCCGCAGAGCACCGCCGCGACCAGTACCACGGCGAGAGGATGGGCGAGGCGCTTCATACCTTCTCCACCGTCGAGCGGCCGAACAGGCCCGTGGGACGGAAGGCCAGCACCAGGATGACGAGCGCGAACACCGCCACCTCGCGCCACTGCGCCTGCCAGAGGTTGACCATCGACTCGAGCACGCCGAGCAGGAAGCCGCCGATCACGCAACCGCGCGGGTTGCTCAGGCCGCCGATCATCGCGCCCGAAAAGCCCTTCAGGCCCACGGTCAGCCCCATGAAGAGCGAGGCCTGCGCGATGGGCGCGAGCAGGAAGCCCGAGAGCCCCGCCAGCGCCGAGCTGACGACGAAGGCGCCGATCATCATCGCGTTGGTGTTGATGCCCATGAGGCTGGCGACGTTGCCATTCTGCGCCACCGCGCGCATGGCCTTGCCGATCATGGTGCGGTTCATCACGCGGTCGAAGCCGAACATCACGACCACCGCCACGCCCAGCGTGAGCAGCTCCTGCGGGCGTACGCCCACGCCGAACATGCGGATCACTGTGTCGCCCACCGGCGCGGGCACCACCACCGGCTTCGGGCCCCAGATGGCGAGCCCCACGCTCTGCAGGATCACGCCGAAGCCCAGCGTGCTCATCACCCAGGCCATGCCGGGGCGGCCGGCGAAGGGCCGCACGCCCAGCACGTAGAGCAGCCAGCCCAGCAGGCCCATCACGCCGAGCGCGGCCAGCAGCGCGAACAGCTGCGCGCCCGCGCCGGGCACGGCGTCGCCGAAGGTGGTGGAGCTCAGCGGCTTGCCCAGTACCAGGAACAGGGCGCTCATGCCGATGAAGGCGCCGGCCGAGACGAACTCGCCGTGCGAGAAGTTCAGCGTCTTGGTGGTCGTGAACGTGATGCTGAATCCCAGCGCCACCAGCGCATAGGCACCGCCGACGGCGAGCCCGCTGATGAGCGCCTGCAGGAGCGCTTCAACCATGATGTGTATCTCCGTTGCGAGACGGCGCCGGCTGCCGCGCGGGCAGGCCGGTCGCGCCTCATCTTTCTGTCTTGCTTACTGCTTGAAGTCGGCCGGCTTGAGGCCCTGGATCAGCGCGTCGGTGTAGGGCATCAGCTTGCCGTCCTTCCAGCGGATCCAGACCAGGTCCTTGGCGGTCAGCGCCTCGTGGTTGGTCTTGCTGAAGGGCTTGTCGTAGGTCTTGAGCACGCCCTGCACCGGCGTCTTCAGGTCTTCGAGCGCCGCGCGCACCGCCGCGCCGTCGGTGCTGTTGGCCTGCTTCATGGCTTGCGCCAGCAGCTGCATGGAGTCGTAGCCGTGCAGCGCGAAGGAGAACGAGCCCGGCGCCTTCAGCTTGGCACCGATGCGGTCGAACAGCTTCTGCTGCGCGGGCGTGCGGGTCTCGCTCACGGTGCGCATGAAGATCGGCTTCTCGGCGAGCTGCTTGCCGGCCGCGTCGTAGAAGGTGATGTTGTCGGCGGCCCAGGAGGTCAGCGTCAGGGGGAAGTAGTTGATCTTCTCCATGCTGCGCACCAGCTGCGCGATGGGCGTGCCCTGCGCCCACACCACCACGGTGTCGACGTTGGCGGCCTTCATCTTGCTCAGCTGCGAGGTCATGTCGGTGTCGCCGACGCCGAAGCGCTCGGTGGCGGCGATCTTGATGTCCTGCAGCTTGGCGATCTCCTCCATGTCCTTCAGGCCGCCCTGGCCGTAGCCGGTGGTCTCGGCCATCAGGCCCACCACCTTGGAGCCAGCGGTGTTCTTCTTGACGTAGGCCATGAGCGCGGCGACCTGCTCGCGGTCGACCATCGAGACGCGGAACATGTAGTTGTCGGCGCCGGGGCTCATCGGCTTGGTGATGTCGGTGCCCGAGCCCACGTTGCCCAGCACGGGAATCTTCTTCTGGTTGGCGATGTGCTTCCACGCCATCGCATTGCCCGAGTTGGTGGGGCCGAAGACAGCGACCACCTTCTCGTTGTCGATCAGGTCGCTCATGTTCTGGATCGACTTCGGCGGCGCCGAGACGTCGTCGCGCGTGACCAGCGCCAGTTTCTTGCCGAGCACGCCGCCTGCGGCGTTGATGTCGGCGATGGCCGCCTCCATGCCCAGCACCGCGGCCTGGCCGCTCTGGGCCGAGGGCGACGCGGAGAGGTCGCCGTTGTAGCCGACCTTGATGTCCTGCGCCATGGCACCGGTAGCGCCGGCCGTGAAGGCGGCGAACGCGGCCGTGGCGAGCAGCGTCTTGTACAGACGGAAGGTTTTCATTTTTTGTCTCCTGAGGTTGACGGACGGGGAAGCGGAAAAAAACAAAAAGGGGGCTCAGACGGCGAGGAAGCCGCCGTCCACCGGCAGCACGATGCCGGTCACGTAGCGCGACATGTCGCTGGCCAGGAAGATCACCGGGCCCACGAGGTCTTCGGTCTGGCCGACGCGGCCCATGGGGATGCGCGTCATGAACGATTCGAAGCGCTGCGGGTTCTCGCGGGTGGCGGCGGTCATGGGCGTCTCGATCACCCCGGGGGCCAGCGCGTTGACGCGCACGCCGGCGGGCGCGAGTTCCTGCGCGAGCGACTGCGTGAGCATCTTGATCGCGCCCTTCGACGGCGAGTAGCCCAGGCTCGCGCCCTGCCCCGCGTACGCGGCAATGGAGGCGATGTTGATGATCGAGCCCTTCGTCTGCTTGAGCACCGGGATGAAGGCCAGCGTGGTGTTGAAGGTGCCGTGCACGTTCACGTCGATGGTCTTCTTCCAGTTGGCCGCTGCGTTCGGACTGCTGGTGTTCTCGCGGATGATGATGCCGGCGTTGTTGACCAGCAGGTCGACGTTGCCGATCTCCTTGCCGACACGCTCGGCCAGCGCCTGGCAGGCCTCGGGCGCGGTCACGTCGAGCACGAAGGACCAGGCCTCGCCGCCCGCGTCGCGCACCAGCTGCGCGGTCTCGCGCACGGTGGCGTCGTTCATGTCGGTGACGACCACGCGCGCACCGGCCTGCGCCAGGCCCAGCGCGAGCGCGCGGCCGTTGCCCTGGCCCGCGCCGGTAATGAAGGCCAGGCGGCCTTCGAGCAGGCGGGGTGCGACGGTGGATGGAAAGGCCATCGGTGTCTCCTTCTCTCTATATATGTGTGGGTGTATGACGCTCAGGCGGCGCGGCTGACCGGCACGGCCTCGCGCTGCTCCACCTTCAGCTGCGCCGTGGCCTTGGCTTCGGCCTGCGCGACCTGCAGGCCGGCGACATAGCCGAAGGTCAGCGCCGGGCCGAGGGTGATGCCGGCGCCGGGGTAGTTGCCGCCCATGACGCTGGCGGCGTCGTTGCCCACCGCGTAGAGGCCCTTGATCGGCTGGCGGTTGGCGTCGAGCACGCGGGTCTTCTCGTCGGTGACGAGGCCGGCGAAAGTGCCGATGTCGCCGATCACCAGCTTGATGGCGTAGTAGGGACCGTTCTCCAGCGGCGCGACGCAGGGGTTGGGCGTGATGTTGGCGTCACCCTGGTAGCGGTTGTAGGCCTTGCTGCCCTTGCCGAAGGCGGGGTCGTCGCCGGTGCGCGCGCCCTTGTTGAACTCCTGCACGGTGGCTTCGAGCGTGGCGGGCGCGATGCCGAGTTCCTTGGCCAGCTCGCCGATGGTGGCGCCGCGCTTGAGGTAGCCGCTCTTCAGGTGCCGCCCGATGGGCAGCGGCGCGGGCGCGACGCAGCCCAGGCCGTAGTCGCGCAGCGCCTTGTGGTCGCACAACAGCCAGGCCGTGACCTCGGGCTCGCCCTCGCAGGCCTTGACCATCGCCTGCACGAAGTCGTGGTACGAGTTGCCCTCGTTGGTGAAGCGGCGGCCCTTGGTGGTGACAGCGATCACGCCGGGCTTGGCGCGGTCGATGAAGTGCGGCATCACGCCCTTGCTGCCGTCGGGACGCGTGGTGACCGACGCGGGCACCCACGCCGCGGCATGCGGGATGGTGCCGTCGACGCGGCCGCCCACGGCCTCGGCCAGACGCAGGCCGTCGCCGGTGTTGGTGGAAGGCGATGGCGAGTAGTGCTCGCGGCCGGTGGGCGCATGCGGAAAGAGTTGCTTGCGGCGTTCCACGTCGTAGGGGAAGCCGCCGCAGGCCAGCACCACGCCGCGCTTCGCGACCACGCGCACGTTCTGGCCTTCGTGCTGCACCACCGCGCCGGAGACGCCGTCGTACTCGACCACCAGCTTCTTCACCGGCGACGAGAGCCACACGGGAATGTTCTTGTCCATCGCGGCCTTGGCCAGGCGGCCGGCCAGCGCATTGCCGTTGGTCAGCGTCATGCCGCGGCCGTGGCGCAGCACGTCGAGGAAGTGGCGGCTCAGGCGCTTGGTCACGTACCAGAACGAGGTCGGCGACTTGAAGGCCCGCATGAAGTGTTTGATCTCGGGGCCCGAGCCCAACATCATCCCGAACACGGTGAGTTCGGGCAGCGGCGGCGCCAGCTGCTTGATGCGCTTGCCGAGCTCGCGGCCGTCGAACGGGCGCGTGACCATCGAGCGGCCGCCCTGCTGGCCGCCCGGCGCCTCGGCGTGGTAGTCGGGGAAGACGGCCGGCATGTCGAACTGCACGCAGGTGTTGCGCGTGAAGAAGTCGATGGCCTTGGGCCCCATCTCCAGGAAGGCGCCGACGCGCGCGGCGTCGAAGTGCGTGGTGGCCTCGTGCTTGATGTATTCGAGCGCGGCGCCCTCGGGCTCGTGGATGCCCTGCTCCGTGGCCAGGCGCGTGCCCGGAATCCACAGCCAGCCGCCCGAGCGCGCGGTGGTGCCGCCGAAGCGCGGCTCCTTCTCGACCACCAGCACCTTCAAGCCCTGCGAAGCCGCCGTGACCGCGGTGGCCATGCCCGATGCGCCGCTGCCGACGACGAGCACGTCGCATTCGAAAGTGTTCTGTTCCATGTCTCTGCCTGTTCGCGTGTTTGTGTAAGACCTAAGTTGCGGCGCAGTTTAGGCAGCGACATTGATATGGTCAAGTCTCTTCGTTACTATCAGACGTTCAATCATCATCGATTGAACACGACAATATCAGTAGAAACCCTGATGGCTATACTCGCCCCCACTCTCACTCCCCACGCCGGGCGCCCCATGGAAAAGCCAAGACGTGGCATTCAGTCCGTCGAAATCGGAACGCAACTGCTGGTGGCGCTCGGGCGCCACGTCGCGCCCATGGCGCTGCGCGACCTGGGCAAGGCCGCGGGCGTTCCCGTCGGCAAGGCGCACCCCTATCTCGTCAGCTTTTTGAAGGTCGGCTTCGTGGTGCAGGACAGCGCGGGCCGCTACGAGCTGGGCCCGCTGGCGCTGCAGTTGGGGCTGGCCAAGCTGCAGCGGCTCGATCCGATCAAGGAGGCGTCGCCACTCATCGAGCAGCTCGCCTCGGAGACCGAGCAGAGCATCGCGGTGGCGGTCTGGGGCAACTTCGGGCCGACGGTGGTGCGGCTGGAGGAGCCGATCCATCCGCTGCACGTGAACCTGCGCACCGGCACCGTCATGTCGCTGGCCTACACCGCGACGGGCCGGCTCTTCGCGGCCTACCTGCCGCCCAAGGTGGTCGAGAAGATGATGCTGGAGGACCTGGCGCGCACCCGCCCCGCGGACGGCCGCGGCGCCACCGCCGAGCTGTCGCGCGCCGAGATCGAGGCCCTGCTGGTCGAGACGCGCCTGCACGGCATGTCGCGCACGCTGGGCCAGCCAATCCCGGGCATCGACGCCTTCTGCGCGCCGGTGTTCGACTCGACCAACAACCTGGTGCTGGGCATCACCGCCATGGGTCCCGAGGCAACCTTCGACCGCGAATGGGACGGCCGCGTGGCCGTGCCGCTGAGGGCCTGCGCGCTGGAGATCTCGCGCCGGCTGGGCTTCGTGCCTACGGGCGAGCAGGCCTGATCGCGGGTCTTCACCGGCTTCCCGGCAAAAGAAAAAGGCGCTTCGACGAAGCGCCTTTTTCTTTTGGTTCCGGCCGGTCAGTGCGTCTCGCGGCGCAGCTGCTGCACGTCTTCATGCAGCGAGTGCGCCCATTCGCGCCGGTCGCGGCCGTGCGGGTCCTGCGGCTCGCCGAAGCGCACGATGGCCAGCAGCGGCGGCGCGCGCAGCGTGTTCCACAGCGAGACGACGAGGTTGTCGTCGTCGATATAGCGCGGCGCCTGGCTGGTCTCGCCGGTGGCGGCGTCGGCGAAGCGCAGCGCGGCGGGCAGCACCGGCGCGCCCGAGGAGATCGACGCCTGCAGCAGGTTCGCGTGGAAAGGCAGCAGGCCCCGGCCGTCGCTGGTCGTGCCTTCGGGGAACACGCCGATCAGGTCGCCGTTGCGCAGCGCGTCGGTCATGTGGTGCACCACGCGCAGCGCGTCGCGGCGGCGTTCGCGCTCGATGTAGAGCGTGCCCGAGCCGTTGGACAGCGTGCCGATCAGCGGCCAGCCCTTCACGTCCGACTTCGACACGAAGCGCACGTGCCGCGCGGCATGGATGGTCGTGATGTCCAGCCACGAGAGGTGATTGCAGATCAGCAGCACCGGCCCCGTGGGCGGCGGCGTGCCCTGCACCACCAGCGTGATGCCCATGAGCTCCAGCATGCGCCGCGACCACGCCTGCACGCGCGCGTTGCGCTCGGCCTGCGTGAGCTTCGGGAAGGTGAAGCGGATCGTCCACCAGCCCGAGGCCGCGTGCGCCACCGCGCGCGCCAAGCGCCAGCAGGCTTTCAGCGAATGAAGCATCGGCGCCCGGGCCCCTCTCAACCGTGGACGATGCGGCCGGCCACCAGCGTGTGGCGCGCACGGCCCTGCAGCGGGTAGCCGGCAAAGGGCGTGTGCTTGCCCTGGCTCCTGAGCGCGCCGGGCTCCACCTGCCATTCGAGCGCGGGATCGGCGATGCACAGGTCGGCCACGCCGCCTTGCTGCAGGCGGCCGATGCCGGCGCCCGCATCGGTGGCGCCCAGCAGGCGCGCGGGCGCAGCGGTGACGACCTCGATGGCGCGCGCGATGCCCGCGCCGCTGCGCTCGCCCCAGCGCAGCGCCAGCGGCAGCAGCAGCTCGAGCCCGGTGGCGCCCGCCTCGCTCTCGGCGAAGGGCAACGTCTTGGCGTCGGCCTCCACCGGCGTGTGGTCGGACACCAGCGCGTCGATGGTGCCGTCGGCCAGCGCGGCCGAGAGCGCGTCGCGGTCGCCCTGCTGGCGCAGCGGCGGGTTCAGGCGGGCGCGGCTGTCGAAGTAGCCGATGTCGGTGTCGGCCAGGTGCAGCGAGTTGATGCTGACGTCGCAGGTGATCGGCAGCCCCTGCGCCTTGGCCTGGCGCACCAGCTCCACGCCGCGGGCGCTGGAGATGCGGCACAGGTGCACGCGTGCGCCGGTTGCTTTCATCAGCTCGACGATGGTGAAGATGGCGATGGTCTCGGCCGACACAGGCACGCCCGCCAGGCCCAGCCGCGTGGCCAGCGGGCCGCTGGCGGCGACGCCCTTGCCGAGGTCGCGGTCCTGCGGGCGCAGCCACACGGTGTAGCCGAAAGTGCTGGCGTAGGAGAGCGCGCGCTGCAGCACCTGCGTGTCGCCCAGCGGCACGTCGGCCTGGCCGAAGCCGATGCAGCCGGCCTCGGTGAGCTCGGCCATCTCGGTCAGCACGCCGCCGGCCAGGCCGCGCGTGAGCGCCCCCAGCGGGAAGAGGCGCGCGGCCTGCAGCTTCTCGGCGCGGAACTTGAGCATCTCGACCAGGCCCGGCTCGTCGAGCACCGGGTCGGTGTCGGGCGGGCACACGAGGCTGGTCACGCCGCCCGCGATGGCCGCGGCCATTTCGCTTTCGAGCATGCCTTCATGCTCATAGCCGGGCTCGCGCAGCCGCGCGGCGAGGTCGACGAGGCCCGGCGCGACGATGCAGCCTGTGGCGTCGATGGTGCGTTCGGCCTTGAAGCCTGCCGGAATGCTGCCGCCGATGCCGGCGATCTTTCCGTCGGCGATGGCGATGTCGGCCTGCTTGTCGATGCCCGACGCGGGGTCGACGACGCGGCCGTTGGCGATGTGGATGTTCATGCGTCTGTACTTCCAGTGACAGTCATGGCCTTTTCGGGAAACACCGTGGAACCGGCTTCGCCGGGCCACTGGTGTTGCCCCCGGCAGGGGGTTGGCGAAGCGACACGAAGTGCGCGAAGACTGGGGGCGAGCAACATTTCTATGCTTCGTTACCTGCGACGATGCTCATTACCGCCATCCGGACCGCGATACCGAAAGTGACCTGCGGAAGGATCACGCTCTGCTTGCCGTCGACCACGGCGGAGTCGATCTCCACGCCGCGGTTGATGGGGCCCGGGTGCATCACGATGGCGTCGGGCTTGGCCAGCTGCAGCTTTTCCTGCGTGAGGCCGAAGGTCTTGAAGAACTCCTGCGACGAGGGCAGCAGCGCGCCGCTCATGCGTTCGTTCTGCAGGCGCAGCATGATGACCACGTCGCAGTCCTTGATGCCCTCTTCGAGCGTGTGGCACACGCGCACGCCCATGCCGGCCATGTCGCCGGGCACCAGCGTCTTGGGGCCGACCACGCGCACTTCGGCGCAGCCCAGCGTGGTGAGCGCGTGGATGTCGGAGCGCGCCACGCGCGAATGCAGCACGTCGCCGACGATGGCGACCGTGAGGTTCGAGAAGTCTTTCTTGTAGTGGCGGATCGTGTACATGTCGAGCAGCCCCTGCGTCGGGTGCGCGTGGCGGCCGTCGCCGGCATTCACCACGTGCACGTGCGGCGCGACGTGCTGCGCGATCAGGTAGGGCGCGCCCGACTCGCTGTGGCGCACGACGAACAGGTCGGCCGCCATGGCGCTCAGGTTGGCGATGGTGTCCAGCAGCGACTCGCCCTTGGTGGCCGAGGAGCGCGCGATGTCGAGGTTGATGACGTCGGCGGAGAGGCGCTTGGCCGCGATCTCGAAGGTGGTGCGCGTGCGGGTGCTGTTCTCGAAGAACAGGTTGAACACGCTCTTGCCGCGCAAGAGCGGCACCTTCTTCACCTCGCGGTCGCTCACGCTCGTGAAGTTGGCGGCCGTGTCGAGGATGTGCGTGACGATGTCCTTGGGCAGGCCCTCGATCGACAGCAGGTGGATCAGCTCGCCGTTCTTGTTGAGCTGGGGATTTCGCTTGTAGAGCATTTACTTGTTCTCCTCCACCTTGAGGCTGAAGGCACCGTCGTTGGCGCGTGCGAGGGCGAGCAGTTGCGTGTCGGGCAGCGTCAGCGTGGTGGCGGCGAAGTCGGCGGCCACGGGCAGCTCGCGGCCGCCGCGATCCACCAGCACCGCGAGGCGCACGCTGGCCGGACGGCCGAAGTCGAACAGCTCGTTGAGCACCGCGCGGATGGTGCGGCCGGTGTAGAGCACGTCGTCGAGCAGCAGCACGTCGGCGCCGTTCACGTCGAAGGGCAGCGCGGTCTGCACGCTGGCCGAGAGGCCGCGGCGCGAGAAGTCGTCGCGATGCATCGCCGACGAAATGATGCCGGGCGCGCCGGGCAGGCCCAGGTCCTTCTGCAGCCGCTCGACCAGCCATGCGCCGCCGGAGGTGATGCCGACCAGCTTCGTTTCGGGGCGCATCAGCGGCTTCACGCCGGCCAGCAGGTCGAGATACAACGCCTCGGCGTCAGGAACGACAGAACTCACGATGATTGCTCCACGGCAAGGCAAGGGAAAGGGAAAGTTCGGGGAACACCGTGGAACCGGCTTTGCCCGGCCACCGGTGTCGCCCCCGGCGAGGGGGTTGGCGAAGCGACACGAAGTGCGCGAAGCCTGGGGGAGAGCCTCATTCCTGGAGACTCCTGAGGAATTGCTCCAGGATGATGCAGGCCGATGCCGCGTCGGCATCGCGGGCGCCTGACGACAAGGCCTCGGTGGTGCTGTAGCGCTCGTCGACCTCGAACACCTGGAGATTGAAACGGCCGCGCAGCTGGCGCGCGAACTTCTGCGCGCGGCGGGTGTTCTCGTGCGCGGCGCCGTCGGGGTGCCAGGGCACGCCGATCACCAGCGCGTCGGGCTGCCATTCCTTGATGCGCGCCTCGACCTGCGCGAAACGCGCGTCGCCCTCGGCCTTGATGGTCGGCTGGGGCGTGGCGGTGCGCAGCAGCCGGTTGCCGCTGGCCACGCCCGTGCGCTTCAGGCCGAAATCGAAGGCCAGGAAGCTCTGGAAATGGGCGGGAACAACTGCAGGTGCCGGGGGCTGGGCACTGTCAGACATCGCCGGTCCAGTCACAGGGACAGGGGGCCGCCGCGCACGGCCGCCCGAAGCGGCCGGCCCGCCCCCGGAAGGGGGTTGGCGAAGCGACACGAAGTGCGCGCAGCCTGGGGGTGAGCCGAGTTCATCATGCGTGTCCGGCGTCGGGAGAGAGCTTCCAGGCCTCCAGGCCCAGCAGCATCAGCGCCTTGTCGTAGCGCTGCTCGATCGGGGTGTCGAAGATCACGGCCGGGTCGGCGCCCACGGTGAGCCAGCTGTTCTCGGCCAGCTCGGATTCGAGCTGCCCTTCGCCCCAGGCCGCATAGCCCAGGGAAACCAGCACCTTGCGCGGGCCCGCGCCGGTGGCCAGGGCCTCCAGCACGTCCTTGGAAGTGGTCATCTCGAGCCCGCCGGGGATGGTCATGGTCGAGGCGTAGACGGATTCCTCGGGCTTCTCGGCCTGGGCGAAGACCGGCTCGTGCAGCACGAAGCCGCGCTCGGTCTGCACCGGGCCGCCCTGGAAGACGGGGGCTTCGCCCAGTTCGGGGCGGGCCAGGTGCAGCTCGATCTTCTCGAACAGCACCTTGAGGTTGATGTCGCTGGGCTTGTTGATCACCAGGCCGAGCGCGCCGCGCTCGCTGTGTTCGCAGAGGTACACGACGCTGCGGTTGAAAGTTTTGTCTTCCATCCCGGGCATCGCTATCAAAAAGTGATGCGTGAGGTTCATCGGGGCAGAATCGGCGGCCATATGCCTCCGATTTTACTGGCCGTCGACAAGACCTATCCCAAAGGGCTCATGTGGTTCCGCCGCGACCTCCGCGTGGACGACAACGCCGCCCTCTACCGGGCGCTGCGGGCCTGCCGTCAGGTGCTGTGCGTCTTCGTGTTCGACAAGGCGATCCTGGACGCCCTTCCCACGGCCGACCGCCGGGTCGAATTCATCCGCGAATCGCTGGTAGAGCTCGAGGCCGAATTACGCGCACTGGGCGGCGGGCTGATCGTGCGGCACGCGGTGGCGGCGCAGGAGATCCCGGCACTGGCCCGCGAGCTGGGCGTGCAGGCCGTCTTCGCCAACCGCGACGACGAGCCCGACGCGCTGGAGCGTGACGCCAAGGTCTTCGGCGCGCTGGCCAATGCCGGCGTGACCTTCCACACCTACAAGGACTCGACCGTCTTCGACCGCGACGAGGTCATGACCAAGACCGGCCAGCCCTACACGGTGTTCACGCCCTACAAGCGGGCCTGGCTGGCCAAGCTCGACGCCTTCTTCCTGAAGTCGTACCCGGTGCGCAACCACGCCGATGCGCTCGCCCCCTCGCCCCAGGGCTGGGGCGATCCGGTGCCCACGCTGCACGAGATCGGCTTCGAGAAGACCAACCTGTCGGCGCTGGAGATCCCCACCGGCACCAGCGGCGCCGGCAAGCTCTTCGAGGACTTCTTCGAGCGCATCGACCGCTACGACGAGGCGCGCAACTTCCCCGCCGTGCGCGGGCCCAGCTACATGGGCATCCACCTGCGCTTCGGCACGGTGTCGATCCGGCAGCTGGCCAGCGTGTCGCACCAGCTCTCGCTGCAGGGCAACACGGGCGCGGCGACCTGGCTGAGCGAGCTGATCTGGCGGGAGTTCTATTTCCAGATCCTGGCGCACTTCCCGCACGTGCACAAAGGCGGTGAATCGAAGAGCTTCCGCCCCGAGTACGACAAGATCCAGTGGCACCACGGCAAGCACGCCGACCAGCTCTTCGACGCCTGGTGCAACGGCCGCACCGGCTATCCGCTGGTGGACGCGGCCATGCTGCAGATCAACCAGAGCGGCTACATGCACAACCGCCTGCGCATGGTGGCGGCGAGCTTCCTGTGCAAGGATCTGGGGCTCGACTGGCGCCGCGGCGAGGCCTACTTCGCGCTGCACCTCAACGACTTCGAGCTGGCCTCGAACAACGGCGGCTGGCAGTGGGCCAGCTCCAGCGGCTGCGACGCCCAGCCCTACTTCCGCATCTTCAACCCGGTCACGCAGAGCGAGCGCTTCGACCCCGAGGGCAAGTTCATCCGCCGCTACCTGCCGCAACTGGCGGGGCTGTCGAACACGACGATACACGCGCCGTGGCTGGCCTCGCCGGTGGAGCTGGAGGCCGCCGGCATCAAGCTCGGCGAGACCTACCCGAAGCCGGTGGTCGACCACGCCGAGGCGCGCGAGAAGACGCTGCAGCGCTACGGGGTGGCGCGGGCGAAGGCGCTGCAGAAGTAGAAATAGAAAGAACCGGAAAAAGAAAAGGGCCTTCGAGAAGGCCCTCTTTCGATGGAGCGCGGCGCGTCAGGCGGCAGCCGCCAGCGCCGGTTCGCTCGTGTACGCCCGCACCAGGCGTAGCAGCTCCTCTTCCGAGTACGGCTTGCCGAGGTAGTGGTTCACGCCCAGCGTGCGCGCGTAGTCGCGGTGCTTCTCGGCGATGCGCGAGGTGATCATGATGATCGGCAGCTCGGCCAGGGCCGCGTCGGCGCGGATGTTGCGGGCCAGGTCGAAGCCGTCCATGCGCGGCATCTCGATGTCCGACAGCACCACCGCCGGGCGTTCCTGCTGAAGCCGTTCGAGCGCCTGCAGGCCGTCGGCCGCGAGGGACACGCGATAGCCTTCGCGCTGCAGCAGACGCTGCGTGACGCGGCGCACGGTGATGGAGTCGTCCACCACCAGCACCAGCGGGATCTGCGGCACCACCGGTGCCAGCGCCTGCGACGGCTCCTGCGGTGCGCCGTGCTCGACCGCAGCGGTCGCGGCCTGCGCCGCCGAGGTTGCCGCGATCGCGGCTGCGGCCTGGCGCTCGCGCGCCTGCTCGCCATGCACCGCGGCCAGTGCCACCGGGTTGTAGATCAGCGCCACCGCGCCCGAGGCCAGCACCGAGATGCCGGCCAGGCCAGGCAGCCGCGCCAGCTGCGGGCCGAGGTTCTTCACCACGACTTCCTGGTTGCCCAGCACTTCGTCCACGTGCAGGGCGACGCGCTGCGCCGCGCTTCGCACGACCACGATGGTGTTGTTCTTGGCCAGGCCGTGCTCGCTGCGGGTGGACGCCTGCAGCAGCGCGCCGGTCCAGTAGAACGGCACGTGCTCGCTGCCGAAGGGATGGCTGTTGTTCAGGTAGGCGGCCTCGAGATCGGTCGAGCCCACGCGCTGCACCAGTTCCACCAGGTTCGACGGCACGCCGATGGACACCTCGCCCGCGCGCAGCATCACCACGTGCGTCACGGCGGTGGTCAGCGGCAGCACCAGCTTGAAGGTGGTGCCCTGGCCCTGGGTGCTGTGCGTCTCGATGCGGCCGCCGAGCGCCGCGATCTGCGCGCGCACCACGTCCATGCCGATGCCGCGGCCGGCGAGTTCGGAAACCTGCCCCGCCGTCGAGAAACCGGGCTTGAAGATCAGCTCGGTGGCCTCTTCGGCCGTGAGTTCCTGGTCGGCGCCCAGCAGGCCCAGCGTGCGGGCACGCTCGGCGATGCGCTTGTGGTCGAGGCCGGCGCCGTCGTCGCGGAAGCTCACCGACACGTCGTTGCCTTCGTGGTGCAGGTCGATGACGATCAGGCCGCTGGCGTCCTTGCCGGCCTTCTCGCGCACGGCCGAATCCTCGATGCCGTGGGCCACGCAGTTGCGCAGCAGGTGCTCGAAGGCGGGCGTCATCCGGTCGAGCACGCCACGGTCCATTTCGATGGAACCGCCGACGATGTCCAGGCGCACCTGCTTGCCGGTGTCCTTCGAGGCCTGGCGCACCACGCGGTAGAGGCGGTCGGAGATGCCTTCGAACTCCACCATTCGCGTGCGCAGCAGGCCGCGCTGCAGTTCGCGCGTCTGGCGCGCCTGCACGCTGAGGTCGTCTTCCGTCGCCTGCACCGTCTTCTGCAGGGTGCGCTGCACGGTGGCCACGTCGTTCACCGACTCGGCCATCATGCGCGTGAGCTCCTGCACGCGGGTGAATCGGTCGAACTCCAGCGGGTCGAAGCTCTGCTGCGAGTCCTTGGCCTGCGCGAGGCGCGACTGCATCTGGCTTTCGGCCTGCACTTCGATGTCGCGCAGCTGCTGGCGCAGGCGGTCCAGGTTGCCCGTGAGGTCGGACAGCGAGCCGCGCAGCTGGCCGAGTTCGGCCTCCAGGCGCGAACGCGTGATGATGACCTCGCCGGTCTGCGCGACCAGGCGGTCGAGCAGCTGGGTGCGGATGCGCACCGCCTGGCCGGTCGCGGCACGCAGCGGTGCCACCAGGGCGGCCGGCGCGGGGCGCGGCTGCAGCGTGGCGGGGGCGTCGGCCGCTGCCGCTTCGGGAGCCGCAGCGGCTTCGGCGGCGGGCTGGTCGTCCAGGCTCGCCACGGAGGCGGCGGTCTCGTCGTTCGCCGGCACGCCGGCTTCGGGCGCCTGGGATGCGACGGTGACGGGCGCCGCCGAGGTGGCCGCGGCCACGATCTGGGCCAGCTCGACCTGCGTGGCGTCGTCGGCCGCGCGCAGCGCGTCGAAGGTGGCCTGCAGGGTGTCGAGGCGCATCAGCAGCTTCTCGATGTCGGCCCGCTCGGCGCCCTGGGAACCCAGGACCTCGATCTCGGACTCCATGCGGTGCGCGCGCTCGCCCAGGCGCATGGCGCCGGCCAGCCGCGCGCTGCCCTTGAGCGTGTGCAGCGTGCGCAGCACCGAGGCACGCGGCGCGCTGTCGTCGGGGTGGTGCGCCCACTGGCGCAGCGCTTCGCCGAGCTGGGGCAGCAGTTCGGCCGCCTCTTCCTCGAAGATGGGGAACAGGTCGACGTCGACTGCGTCGGCCAGGTCGATGGAGTCCTCGGAATCGTCCAGCGCCACGTCGGCGACCGGCTCGCTGACCACCACCTGCGGCAGCGGACGGGCTTCGGCGCGCATGGCCACTTCGGTGGGCATCGGCGAGTTGGCGATGTCGCGCAGCGCCTGCAGCGTGCCTTCCGCCGGATCGCGCAGCAGGCCGACGGCGAACTGGTGCAGCAGGCGGCGCAGTTCGTCGGCCGCGGCCACCAGCACCGTGCCCTGCTCGCGCGTGCCGCTGCCCTGCATCTGCAGGTGCTGCAGCGCGGCCTCGAACAGGCGGGCCATGCCCGACAGGCTGTGGAAGCCGACGGTGGCCGAGCTGCCGGCCAGCGAATGGGCCAGCGCGATGGTCGAGTCGGGCATGCGCTCATGCGACTCGAGCGCCCACTCGCCGACATCGGTGGCGAGCTGGCGGGACCATTCGTCGGCCTCGTTGAGGTAGACGTTGTAGAGCTGGATGCCGATGCGCAGCGGGCCGATGACCTTGACCTGGTCGTCGGCGCTTTCCTGCGGCACTGCAGGAGCGGCGGCTTCGATGGCTTCGACGGGCTGAGCCGCCTCGACGCTCGTCACAGGTTCCGGCGCCGGGGCCTCGACCGCATCGGCGACGAGGATCTGCGCCTCGGCGGGAGCGGCCGGTGCCTCGAAGATGGGCACGAGGGCTTCCTCGGCCGCAGCCACCGGGGCAGGCTGGGGTTCGGCTTCGGGCTCGACCGCCAGTTGCGGCTCGGGCACGGCGACCGGCTCTTCCACCGGCAGCGGAGCTTCCACCGCCTCGACCACTTCGGGAACGGAAACTTGCCCCGGCTCGACGACGGGTTCCGCAGCCTGCACGGGCAGCGGCTCGGGCTCCCATTGCAGATCGGGCAGGCCGGCGGTGGTGGGCACGGTGGCGGCGATGGGTTCGGCCGCGGGAGCCGGCGGAGTCGCCAGTTCGGCGGGTTCCTGCTTGAGTTCGACGGTCGCGGGCGTCCTGGCGGGCGGCGCGAGGAAGTCGAACATCTCGCCGCTGGGCAGGACCAGCGGCGCGGGTTCTTCGGCCTGCGGCTTGGCATCGAAGTCGATGAAGTCGGTCGACGTGAAATCGTCGTCGGCCTCGGGCGTGCCGGCCTTCGCGGGCTCCGGCACCTGCCAGTCCAGGGTCTGGAGCGGCGGGATCTCGGGGGCCGCGGCCGGTGCAGGCGCCTGCACGGGCGCCGGAGCCTGCGTGGTGAACGACAGGTCCGGCAGGTCGGGCAGGCGCAGGGGCGGCAGTTCCGCCGCGACCGGTGCGGGCGCCACCGGCGCGGGAACTTCGAGCGGCGCGGGCGCGGACATCGGCGCCTCGGCGGCGATGTGGCGCGCGGCGACCGCCAGGGCCTCCGCGTCGGCCACGCGCACCGGCGGGGGCACGGGCTCGCCGGCCAGCAATGCATTGGCCACGCGGCTGAACGGCGCGGACTTCCAGCCCTGCGCGGAGCCCGCGGCGATGGCTTCGACCCACTGGCCGAAGTCCTTCATCGTGCGTTCGGTGCCTTCCAGCAGCGCTGGCGTGGCGGGGCGCTGGTCGGCCAGCCAGGTGTTGAGCACCTGTTCGAGCGACCATGCGGCATCGCCGAACTCGGTGAGGCCGACCATGCGCGAGCTTCCCTTGAGCGTGTGGAAGGCACGCCGCAGGATCGTGAGCTCCTCGGTGTCGTCCGGGTAGCTGCCGAGTTCCTCGATGGCGGCCAGGCCGTTCTGCACGACCTCGCGCGCCTCTTCGAGGAAGATGTTCTGCAGGTCGTCTTCTTCGAGCTCGGTGACTTCGGTGTCGGGCAGCTCGGCCGGGCCGGTGATCTTGTGGGTCCAGCTGTCGGCCTTCTTGCTGAATTCCTCGATCGGCGAAGGCTTGGCCTTGGGCGCGGCGAGCGCCGCGAGCTTGGAGGCGATCTGCGCGTCGACTTCCTCGATGCTGAGCACGGCCTCGGCGGCGGGCGCCTGGCCCGCGGCGGCGCCCTCGCCGCTCTCGGCCTCGGCAGCCTGGCGGCCCATCAGCGGCTTGAGTTCGCCCGCGTCGGCGTCGAACACGAACAGGCGCTTGGCCAGCGCGGGCTGGTAGCCCAGCATGTCGATCAGGAAGCCCAGCGCGCCGAGGTTGTTGCCCAGCGCGTCGAAGCCGGCCATTTCCTCGGCCGGCGAGGTGCTGACGAGCATCGCCTCGACGTCCTCGCGCATGCGCTGGACGGTGAGCGCGGCCTGGTCGAGGCCGAGCACGGAGAACACGCCGCGCATCTGCATGAGCTGCGTCGGCACGGTGCGCAGCAGGCCCTTTTCGGCCGGGCGGCGGAAATACTGGTCGAGCGACTTCTCGAGTTCGCTCAGGTGGCTGCGCAGCTCGTCGACCACGGTGCCCATGGTCTGGCGGTCGCTCACGCGGCGGTAGAGGTCCTCCATCCACGGCTCGAGCGGCTCGGAGTGGCCGCCGGCGCGCACGCGCTCGATGCGGCCCGCGAGCTGCAGCGTGCGGGCGGTGAGCTGGGGATCGCTCGGGTCGAGGTCTTCGAGCGCGGCTTCGAGGTAGAGCACCGAGGTGGCGACTTCCATCGCGAGCTCGGTACCCGGCGCCTGGCCGGAACGCACGGAGGCCTCGACCGCGTGGGTCAGGGCCTGCACCATCGGCAGGCTCGGCGGATGCAGCTTCTGCAGCGATTCGCCCAGCTGCGCGAAGGTGTCCGCCACCTGGCGGGTGCGGGTGATGTCGCCGCCCGAGAGCGCCGACCACATTTCCTTGGCGGTCTCGATACGCTTGCGCGCTTGCTGCAGCACGAGCGGATCGAAGCGGCCGAACTGCTCGACGTTGTAGTCGACGCGCTGTTCGCCCGAGATGCCCCAGGCGGTGCGCACGGTGCGCAGCGTGGCGGCATCGTCGCCCACGGCGGGCACGGCCTGCGCGCAGAAGAAGAGCAGGTCCTGGCCCAGCCGGTCGGACACGAGGCTGTCGCCGCGCGCGAGCGTGGCGTATTGCAGCAGCACACGGGAGGCGGCGCGCTTGACGTAGGCGTCGGGCTGGATCAGCCCCGCTGCCAGGGCCTCGAAAAAGCCCGCGGCCAGGGTCCAGAAGCTGGAGACGCGAGGCAGCAGCGCGCCGCGGCCGAGGCCCAGGCACAGCGCATGCAGCCGGCGCGCGGCCTGCGTGTCGCCGCTCTTGACGAGCTGCAGCACCTCGCGGTCGAGGCGCGAGCGCACGGCCGGGTCGTAGGCGACGGCAGCCTGCGTGACCGCGGGCTTGATCTCGACCCAGCGCCAGGCGGTGCTCCACAGGTCGGCCGGGTGCACGCGCTCGTTGCCGACCAGTTCGAGGACGTCGCGGTACTGCGGAAACAGCGCGACCGACGACACCGGCTTGCCGGCCAGCAGCGCGCCGAGGAAGTCGGTGACGGCGAAGCCCGCACGCTCGATCTTGAGCACCGCGGCTTCGGTGCAGCGCTGCGGCTCGGCGATGAAGCCCTGCACCGCGAACTCGATGGCGCCGAGCACCAGTGCGGGCGAGGAATGCCCCACCATCTGGAGCGCGCCGACGGCCTGGTGCAACTGCTGGCGGGCCATCTGCAGCGGACCGACCTCGGGCTCGGACGCGGCGGCATCCACTTCGCGAACGAAGCGCCGCAACGACTTGCCTACACCGTCAAGGGATTTCTGGATTTCTCCCAGCACCCAGGCCAGCGGCCCGAGGTCTTCGGTGACCGGCGTGTTGCCGGCGTGAGGGGCCGTGGCAGGGGTTTGAATCGACACGTTGGGTGCTCGCCGTTCTTTGACTGTCAGTTTTTCAATGGGCGCGATGCGCCCCGAATGCACAAGGCCGTCGCGGCCACTTCACGGAACACCGCGGAACCGGCTTTGCCGGGCCGCCGGTGTTGCCCCCGGAAGGGGGTTGCCGCAGCGACACGAAGTGCGCGAAGGCTGGGGGAGAGCGTCATCACGCAATCTTGAAACGGGCAACCGATCGGCGCAGTTCTTCGGCCATCTGCGAGAGTTCGCGCACCTGCTGTGCCGTGGTACGCGTACCTTCTCCGGTCTGTTCCGTCACCGCGAAGATGTGCTGGATGTTCGCGGCCACCACGTTGGCCGAATCGGCTTCGCGGGAGGCGGATTGCGAAATCTGTTCAATCAGGTCGGCGAGCCGGCGCGACACGCGGTCGATCTCGGACAGCGCGGTACCCGCGTTGTCGGACAGCTTGGCCCCTTCGACCACACCCTGCGTGGAACGCTCCATGGCGCCCACCGCGTCCTGCGTGTCGGTCTGAATCGCCTTCACCAGCGCCGAGATCTGGCGCGTGGCGTCCGCGGAGCGTTCGGCCAGCCGCTGAACTTCTTCCGCCACCACCGAGAAGCCTCGGCCGGCTTCACCGGCGGACGCTGCCTGAATGGCGGCGTTCAGGGCCAGCACGTTCGTCTGTTCGGTAATGTCCGAGATCAGCTCCGTGATTTCACCGATCTCCTGCGAGGATTCGCCCAGGCGCTTGATCCGCTTGGAGGTTTCCTGGATCTGGTCGCGGATGGAGTTCATACCGCCGATGGCGTTCTGCACGGCCTGCAGACCCGACGACGCAGCCTGCAGCGACTGGCGCGCCACGGTGGCGGACTCTTGCGCCTGGGTGGACACGCCGTTGATTCGCTCGGCCATGGTCAGCACCGACTGGCCGGTTTCGCGAATCTCGCGCAGCTGTTCGGTCGATGCCGCCAGCAGTTCGGTGGAGGTGTTTTCCACCTGCGACGTGGTCTGCGCCACGCGGGTTGCCGTGTTCTGCACGTTGCCCACCAGCAGTCGCAGTTCTTCCACCGTGTAGTTCACCGAGTCGGCGATGGCGCCAGTGATGTCCTCGGTCACGGTCGCTTCCTGCGTCAGGTCGCCTTCGGCCACTGTCTGCAGTTCGTTCATCAGCCGAAGAATGGCGGCCTGGTTGGCGTTGTTCACGCGGCTGGCTTCGTCGGAAGCCTGTTCGGCGGCCAGACGCTCGCGTTCGGCGACGGCGGCGCGTTCGCGGCCTTCGCGCACCTGCACGAAACCGATGGCGCCGGCGAGTGCCAGGGCGGCCAGCGACAGCACGAACAGCAGCACGATGGTGCCGGCGCCCAGGCCGGTGCGGGCGGAGAGCTTTTCCTGCAGGTCGCCCAGCGACTTGCGCAGCGGCTCGCTGTCGGTCAGGATCGATGCCTGCGCTTCGCGCGCGGCCACCAGGCCCTGCAGGTTGCCCAGAATGGCCGATGCCTGCGTGCGCATCTGTTCGTAGGTCTTCAGGATGGCTTCGAGCTGCTGGCGCGTCTGCGGGTCCTTCGAGCCGGGGAAGCGCTGCTGCGCATTGCCGTCGAGCAGGCCGCGGGTGGTTTCCTGGAAGGTGTTCAGGTCCTTGCCCAGCAGGAACACGGCGTCCGGGTTCACACCCTCGACCGTGAAGAACTCGTTGGTCGACTTGCCGATGCGCTGCGTCAGCATCACGAGCTGGCCGGCGGCCGAGATCTCGGGCAGCGTGGCGTTCTGCTGCATCTTCAGCGAGGCGACGGTTTCCGTCATCTCGAGCAGCGTGGACGACTGCTGGTTGATGTCGCGCAGAGCGGCACCCACCTGCGTCAGGATCTGGCGCTGGGCCAGCACGACCTTGGCGCTGGCGTCGGCACGGGTGACGAGGGGATTGATCTTGTTCATCTCCTCGTCGTACTGGTTGCCCACGCGCTCCAGGCGCAGCGAGTCGTCGCCGTTGGTCAGGCCCTGCACGCGGCGCGTGAGGTCGTCCGCGGCGTCCTTCACTTCGACGAAGGCCGAGGCGCTGCCCACGAGGGCCTGCGAGATCGACTTGGCGAGACGCTGCGACTGCATCAGCGACTGGCCGGTGGCCGCCACCTGCTGCGCGAGGCGTTCGGCGCGAAGAATTGCGGAGCCCGCAACCAGCAGCAGCAGCAGCACCACGACCGCCAGCATGATGGCCAGGATGCGCTGCTGCTTCGCGGGGTTGGAGCCCGCGCGGCCGCCGGTGGCGTCGGGCGCGACTTCGGCAGGCGCGGCGCCGGGCTCGTTGGCTGCGTCGCCGCCGCCGGGCAGGTCGACGTCGCCGAAGCTGGTGTCGGGGGCCGCGGAGCCCTTCCTGGCGAGGCGCACGGTTTTCTCGTCCGGAACCTGGACGGTATCGACATCGTCGAGCGATATCGAACCGGAGCCATCGACGCGGGCCTTGTCGTTCCCGTTGTTCACGGGCAGTAATTTCTTGAACTTGTCGGCGATCGAGCTCACGGTCGGTCCTTCAGGTGGTTTCCGGTACGGCGTGCGGCGGCACTACGCACCAATGCTCAAAAACTGGGGTTGCTGCGAAAGCGCCTGCAGGTTGACTTCCTGCCAGCGCTCCCCCGCTGCATCGGTAAACAGATGCCCGTGCCAGGCAGGTGCTTCTGCGCCAGGAGGCTCGGATGCCGTGAAGGCCTCCGCCCCCCGCAACCCCGCCAGTCGATCGACCAGCAAAGCGCAGTTGACTTCGAGCAGCTCGTTGAAAGCAACGAGCCGCGACTGGATGCGCGCCGCCTCGGTGGCGGCCAGCGCGACAGGAACGCCGGTGGCGAACGCCGCAAGCTGCACGACGCCGTAGAGGCCGCCGCGCAGGTTGGCAACGCCGAGGAACCACGGCTGCGTGTAGGGCACGGGCTGCGGCGGCGTCCAGGGAAAGATCTCGCCGGCGTGTCCCAGCGGAAAGAGGTATTTGCCCTCGCCGGCCTCGACCGCCAGCCAGGTGGCGGCCACCCCCGTCGTGCGAGCGGCCTGCAGGCGGCTCGCCAGCCGGGACTGGAAGGCTCTCAGAGCATCGCGATTCGCCATGGACTCGGCAGGCTTTCGCTCAGTTCAGGGCGCTGATCTTGGACATCAGGTCGGCGGCGTTGACCGGCTTCACGATGTAGTCGCGCGCGCCCTGGCGCATGCCCCAGACGCGGTCGGTCTCCTGGTTCTTGCTGGTGCACAGGATGATCGGGATCGCGGCGTACTTCGGGTCGCGGGCGATGGCGCGCGTGAGCTGGAAGCCGTTCTGGCCGGGCATGACCACGTCCATGAGGATCAGGTCGGGGTGCTCTTCCTCGAGGCGGCGCATGGCGTCGTCGGCGTTTTCGGCCGTCTTGACGGCGAAGCCGTTCTTCTGGAGGAGGTCGGACAGGAACACCAGTTCCGTCTTGGAGTCGTCGACGACGAGGATTTTTCGAATGGGCATTACTGCACTTCCTGTTGAACGGTGCCAAACTGCTGCACGGCCTGCAGCAGCTGGTCTTTGGTGAAAGGCTTGGTCAGGTAGTCCTGGGAACCGACCATGCGGCCGCGTGCCTTGTCGAATACACCGTCTTTCGACGACAGCATGACGACCGGGACGTTGGAAAAGTGGGCGTTGCGCTTGATGATGGCGCAGGTCTGGTAACCGTCCAGGCGCGGCATCAGGATGTCGCAGAAAATCAGATGCGGCTTGTGGTCGTTAACCTTGGAGAGCGCGTCGAAGCCGTCTTCGGCGAGAAGAACCTCGTGCCCACCCTGCTTCAGAAAAATCTCGGCACTGCGCCGGATGGTGTTGCTGTCGTCAATGACAAGCACCTTGTAACCAGATCCATTCGGGCCCATTGCAAACGCTCCTGCTCATGAGACTTGGAAGCCCGCCGCGCCGAACATCGACGCAGACCGCGTAGCTCTATCTATGCCATGCTTTCAGATTTCAACCATTTCGAAGTCTTCCTTGCGCGCACCGCACTCAGGACAGGTCCAGTTCATCGGAACATCGGCCCAGGCCGTGCCTGCCGCGATGCCATCTTCCGGTACACCAACCGCTTCGTCATAGATCCACCCACAAATCAGGCACATCCAAGTTTTCGTGTTCATCGGAGCTTAAAGTCCTTGTTCATTAAATGCAACGAGTGTATCTATGCGTATCTCTCTGGCAGACTGTAAACGTAGCGCCTATGCCACCATCCAGAGGATTCCGCACGGCGTATGACCATCTACTTACTTCCAGCAGACGACGCCCGCAAACCGGGCGATCTTAACGACCCCTCGCAGGATGCCGGCGAGCCGGCCGAGCACGACCTGAATCCCCCCTGCGTGCTGGTGTTCAATGCCAGCGATCCCAGCGGTGCGGGCGGGCTGGGCGCCGATGCCCTGGCCATGGGGTCGGTAGGCGCACACATCCTGCCCGTCGTCACGGGCGCCTACGCCCGGGACACAGCCGAGATTTTCGATCACTTCCCCTTCGACGAGGAGGCCATCGCCGAGCAGGCACGCGCCATCCTGGAGGACGTGGAGGTACAGCTGATCAAGGTTGGCTTCGCCGGCACCACCGAGGCGCTGAGCACCATCGCGGAAACCGCCGCCGACTATCCGGAGGTGCCCGTGGTGGCCTACATGCCCAACCTTTCCTGGTGGGACGAGAACCTGATCGAGCCCTATCTGGACGCTTTTCGCGAGCTCGTCCTGCCTCAGACGACAGTGTTGGTTGGAAACCACAGTACCCTGTGGCGCTGGCTGCTTCCGGACTGGAACGGCGACCGTCCGCCCGGCGCGCGCGACATCGCCAAGGCCGCCGGCGAGTTCGGCGTGCCCTACACGCTGGTCACCGGCCTGATGCTGCCCGACCAGTTCATAGACAACGTGCTGGCCTCGCCGCAGTCGGTGCTCGCCAGCGAGAAGTACGAGCGGCTCGAGGCCGTCTTCGCGGGCGCGGGCGACACCCTGTCGGCCGCGCTGGCCGCCCTGCTCGCCAGCGGCACCGACCTCGTGGCAGCGACCACGGAAGCGCTGGCCTACATGGACCGCTGCCTCGACGCGGGCTTCCGGCCGGGCATGGGCCACGTGCTGCCCGATCGCCTCTTCTGGGCCGAGCCCGAGCCGGAGGAAGGCGACGACGATCCCGACGCCCCGCCGGACTTCGCCCTGCCCCCGCACGACACCCGGCACTGAAAATGTTGCTCGCCCCCAAGGCTGCGCGCACTCCGTGTCGCTTCGCCCCTACCGGGGCGGCCGTGCGCGGCGGCCCCCACTGAAAACCTCTGCTGAGTCCCGATGCCAAGTACTGATCGCAACGACATTCTTTTCGAGCGCGCCCGCGCCGTGATTCCCGGCGGCGTGAACTCGCCCGTGCGCGCCTTCAAGGCCGTGGGCGGCACGCCCCGCTTCGTCCAGCGCGCCCAGGGCGCCTATTTCTGGGACGCCAACGACAAGCGCTACATCGACTACATCGGCTCCTGGGGCCCGATGATCCTGGGCCATGGCCACCCCGCCGTGGTCGAGGCCGTGCAGAAGGCCGTGCTCGAAGGCTTCTCGTACGGCGCGCCGACCGAGCGCGAGGTCGAACTGGCAGAGGCCATCCTCGCGCTGGTGCCGTCGATGGAGATGGTGCGGCTGGTCAGCTCCGGCACCGAGGCCGCCATGAGCGCCCTGCGCCTGGCGCGCGGCGCCACCGGCCGCAAGAGCATCGTCAAGTTCGAAGGCTGCTACCACGGCCACGCCGACGCGCTGCTGGTGAAGGCCGGCTCCGGCCTCGCCACCTTCGGCAATCCCACCTCCGCCGGCGTGCCGCCCGAGGTGGTGCAGCACACCATCGTGCTCGAGTACAACAACCTGCAGCAGCTGGAAGAAGCCTTCGCGCTGCACGGCAAGGACATCGCCTGCCTGATGATCGAGGCCATCGCCGGCAACATGAACTTCGTGCGTGCCACGCCCGAGTTCGCGAAGCGCTGCCGCGAGCTCTGCACGCAGCACGGCGCCCTGCTGGTCTTCGACGAGGTGATGACGGGCTTTCGTGTGGGCCTGCATGGCGCGCAGGGCGTGCTGGGCATCAAGCCCGATCTCACGGTGCTCGGCAAGGTCATCGGCGGCGGCATGCCGCTCGCGGCCTTCGGCGGCCCGCGCGCGATCATGGAACAGCTCGCGCCGCTGGGGCCGGTCTACCAGGCCGGCACGCTGTCGGGCAACCCGGTGGCCACGGCCTGCGGGCTCGCCACGCTGAAGGAAATCGCGAAACCCGGTTTCTACGAAGCGCTAGGCAAGAAGACACGCTCGCTGGTCGAAGGGCTCAAGGCCGCCGCGGCGGCCGAAGGCAAGCCCTTCAGCGCCGACAGCGAAGGCGGCATGTTCGGCTTCTTCCTGATGAAGGACCTGCCGCAGAACTATGCCACCGTGATGACAACCGACAACGCGAAGTTCAATGCGTTGTTTCACGGTCTGCTGGATCGCGGCGTGTATATTGCGCCCGCGCTTTACGAAGCAGGCTTCGTGAGCGCGGCACACAGCGACGACGACATCGCCGCCACCATCGAAGCCGCACGACAAATCTTCAGGACACCCTAGCCATCATGAACTTCCTGCGCACGCTGCCGGCCTTGAGCATCGCTCTTCTCATTCCCGGCTTCGCAGCGGCGCAGGACTCGTCCTTCGATCCGAAGAACATCTGGATCAACCCCGGCTTCTATTCGGCCCACTTCGACAGCGGCAAGGGCCTGGAGAACGTCAACCAGGGGCTGGGCTTCGAGTACCCGCTGAACGACACCTTCCGCGTCACGGCGGGCACCTTCCGCAACAGCGACCGCAGGCAGTCGAACTACGTCGGCCTGTATGCGCTGCCCTTCGAGTTCTACGGCGTGAAGTTCGGTGCGGTGGTGGGCGGCTTCGACGGCTACCCGAACTACCGCAACGGCAACTGGTTTCCCGCCATCCTTCCGGTGGCCGCCATCGAAGGCAAGAACTGGGGCCTGAACATCGCCTACGTGCCGACCATCAAGAACCGGCTGTACGGCGCCGTCACCTTTCAGCTGAAGTACCGCTTCGGCAACCACGAGTAGCGGCAACTGAACCGCCGCCGCCCAATGAAAAAGCCGGCACGCTGCCGGCTTTTTTCGTGGAGGCCGCCCTGCCTTGCAGGACGGCCGCGCCTTCCCCGTCAGTGACGGAAGTGGCGCACGCCCGACAGCACCATCACCACGCCGCGCTCGTCGGCGGCGTCGATGACTTCCTGGTCGCGCATCGAGCCGCCCGGCTGGATCACGCAGCTCGCGCCCGCGTCGACCACCACGTCGAGGCCGTCACGGAACGGGAAGAAGGCGTCGCTGGCCACGGCCGTGTCCTTCAGCGAGAGGCCGGCATGCTCGGCCTTGATGCTGGCGATGCGCGCCGAATCGAGGCGGCTCATCTGGCCAGCGCCCACGCCCATCGTCATGCCGTTGGCGCAGAACACGATCGCGTTGCTCTTCACGTACTTGGCGACCTTCCATGCGAAGAGCAGGTCCTGCAGCTGCTGCGGCGTCGGCTGCTTCTTGCTGACCACCTTGAGGTCGCTGGCGGCGAGCTCGTGGTTGTCGGCCGTCTGGATCAGCAGGCCCGAGCCGACGCGCTTGACGTCCATGGCGTTGCGGCCGTTGTCCCAGTCGGTCGTGCCGCCCTTGGGTAGCGCGATTTCGAGCACGCGCACGTTGAGCTTGGCCTTGGTGGCCTGGAATACCTCGAGCGCATCGGGCGTGTAGCCCGGCGCCATCAGCACTTCGACGAACTGCTTGGCGATCTCCTGCGCGGTCGCACCATCCACCGGGCGGTTGAAGGCGATGATGCCGCCGAAGGCCGAGGTCGGGTCGGTCTTGAAGGCCTTGGAATAGGCCTCGGCTGCGTCCTTGCCGATGGCCACGCCGCAGGGATTGGCGTGCTTAACGATCACGCAGGCGGGCACGTCGAAACTCTTCACGCATTCCCATGCCGCGTCGGCATCGGCGATGTTGTTGTAGCTCAGCTCCTTGCCCTGCAGCTGCTTCGCCGACACCAGCGAGCCGGGCGCCGGATGCAGGTCGCGGTAGAAGGCGGCCTGCTGGTGCGGGTTCTCGCCGTAGCGCAGGTCCTGCACCTTCACGAAGCGGCCGTTGCTCTGCGCCGGGAAGAGCGAGCGCTTCGGCGCGGGCTGGCCGATGCTGGCGTCGAAGTCGATGGCCGAGAGGTAATCGCTGATCGCGCCGTCGTAGTCGGCGATGCGGTTGAACGCGGCCACCGAGAACGCGAACTTGGTCTTGTCGCTGAGCTTGCCGTTCGCCTTCAGCTCGGCCAGCGCCACGGCGTACTGCGAGGAGTCGGTCAGCACGCCCACGTCCTTCCAGTTCTTGGCCGCGCTGCGCACCATGGCCGGGCCGCCGATGTCGATGTTCTCGATCGCGTCTTCCAGCGTGCAGCCGGGCTTGGCCACGGTGGCCTCGAACGGATACAGGTTGACCACCAGCAGGTCGATGGTGTCGATGCCGTGTTCCTTGATGGCGGCGACGTGCGCGGGCAGGTCGCGGCGCGCCAGCAGGCCGCCATGGATCTTCGGGTGCAGCGTCTTCACGCGGCCGTCGAGCATTTCGGGAAAGCCGGTGTGGTCGGCCACCTCGGTGACGGGCAGGCCCGCGTCGGCGAGCAGCTTGGCGGTGCCGCCGGTGGACAGCAGCTTGATGCCCAGCGCATGCAGCGCCTGTGCGAATTCGAGAATGCCGGTCTTGTCGGAAACGGAGATGAGTGCTGTCTGGGCCATTGGATATGCCGTGGGGTTATTTCAAGAGTTTGTGTTCGACCAGCTTCTTGCGAAGCGTGTTGCGGTTCAGGCCCAGCCATTGCGCGGCCTTCGACTGATTGCCCTCGGCGCGCGTCATCACGACATCGAGCAGGGGTTTTTCGACCACGCGCACGAGCATCTCGTACATGCCGTCGGGTTCGGTGCCGCGCAGATCGCGAAAGTAGCTGTCCAGACTGGTGCGCACGCAGTCCTCGATGTGTTTCTTGCTCATTGCTTCTTCTTTTCCTCTCTCAATGGACGGCGCAGGCCGCCTCCTCTTCTTCGCCCGGCGCGTCTGCGTCCGCCGGGCGTTGCACGGGCATGCGGTCCATGTGGTCCGCCAGCCCGTCGAAATAGTCGCCGACCGCGCGCAGCTGCTCGGCACAGTCCTCGATGGTGTTCATGCGAGCGCGAAACGCCTCGCCATCGGGCAGCGTGCGCACGTACCAGCCGATGTGCTTGCGCGCCGTGCGCACACCGCTGTAGTCGCCGTAGAGCGCATAGTGCTCCACCAGATGGTCGAGCAGCAAGCGGCGCACTTCCACCACCAGCGGCGGCGCGCGGTGCGTGCCGGTTTCGAGGAAGTGCGCGATCTCGCGGAAGATCCACGGCCGGCCCTGCGCGGCCCGGCCGACCATCACCGCGTCGGCGCCGGTGGCCGCGAGCACGTCGCGTGCCTTCTCGGGTGAATTGATATCGCCGTTGGCCACCACCGGCACGCGCACCGCGGCCTTCACGGCGGCGATGGTGTCGTACTCGGCGAAGCCCTTGTAGCCCTGCTCGCGCGTGCGCCCGTGCACGGTGAGCATCTGCACGCCGGCGGATTCGAAGTCACGCGCCAGCTTCACCGCGTTGCGGTGCTCCAGGCTCCAGCCGGTGCGCATCTTGAGCGTGACAGGCACGCCGAAGGGCTGCGCGGCGTCGACCACGGCCTGCACGATCTCCAGCGCCAGCGGCTCGTCGCGCATCAGCGCAGAGCCCGCCCACTTGTTGCAGACCTTCTTGGCCGGGCAGCCCATGTTGATGTCGATGATCTGCGCGCCGCGCTCGATGTTGTAGACCGTGGCCTCCGCCATCATGGCCGCGTCGGTGCCGGCGATCTGCACCGCGATGGGGCCCGGCTCGCCGTCGTGGTTGGCGCGCCGAGAGGTCTTGAGCGAACCCCAGAGTTCCTTGCGCGAGGTGACCATCTCGCTGACCGCGTAGCCCGCGCCGAGCTCGCGGCACAGCATGCGGAAGGGCCGGTCCGTCACGCCGGCCATGGGCGCGACGAACAGGCGGTTTTCCAGCGTGTGGTTGCCGATCTGCAAGGTCATTTGGAAGGGGAGCGTGCGCGTTCGGCTGCTGAAAAATGAGGCACGATTGTAGCCACGCCGCATTTCAGCGACTGAAACGATTTGCGCCTCGGTACCCCGTACAAATACCGGTGCGCGCCGGGGCTTTCTCCCACGCGGTTGCGGCGCGGGCGCTGCCTATACTGCGCCGACCCTATGCAAGCTTGGCTCGACTCCCTCCTTGCCCTGCTGGCGCTGCCGCAGGTCGGCCTCTCCACGCTGTTCGTTGCGGCCTTCGTCTCGGCGACGCTTCTGCCGGTGGGCTCCGAGCCATTTCTCTTCGGCCTGCTCAAGCTCAACCCCGACATGTTCTGGCCCGCCATCGCGGTCGCGACAGTGGGCAACACGCTGGGTGGCGCGGTCGACTGGTGGATGGGCTACGGCGCGCACAAGGTGGCCGACAAATACTCGCACTCGAAACATCATGTGCGCGTTCTGGGCTGGCTCGAGAAGCTCGGCCCGAAGGCCTGCCTGCTGAGCTGGCTGCCGCTGGTGGGCGATCCGCTGTGCGCGGTGGCGGGCTGGCTCAAGCTGCCGTTCTGGCCATGCGTGGCCTATATGGCGATCGGGAAATTCCTGCGCTACGTCACGATGACGGTCGCGCTGCTGTACGTCTTTCCATCCTGAAGCCGCCGCCTCGGCTCAGCTCAGCAGCTCGTAGGGCCCGCCGCGCTCCAGCGCGCGCTTGTACGCGGGACGCGAGTGGATGCGCTCAAGGTACGCCATCAGCTTCGGCCGCTTCGCATCGAGCCCCCCACGCGCCTGCGCGGCCTCGACCACGAAGCTCATCTGGATGTCCGCGCCCGTGAACGCATCGCCGGCGAACCACTCGCTCTTGCCGAGCTCGGCTTCCATGTAGTTCAGATGGTTGGCGATGTTCGGATGGATGAACGCCGACTTCGTCTTCGCCGCAATCGCCTTGGCCACCGGCCGCGCGAAGAAAGGCATCCTGCTCGTCTCGATGCGGTCGAAGATCAGCTTCATCAGCAGCGGCGACATCGCCGTGCCCTCCGCGAAATGCAGCCAGTAGCGATAGCGCACCGCCTCCAGCGAACCCGCGGCGGGCGCAAGGCGACCGTTGCCGTAGCGCTCGATCACCGTCTCGATGATCGCGCCCGACTCCGCGAGCGTCAGTCCGTCATCCGTCGTGACGACCGGCGACTTTCCCAGCGGATGGACGGCCCGCAGCGAAGCGGGCGCCAACATGGTCCGCGGATCGCGCTGGTAATGCACGATCTCGTAGGGCAGCTCCAGCTCTTCGAGCAGCCAGAGCACGCGCTGCGAGCGGGAGTTGTTGAGGTGGTGGACGGTGAGCATGGGGCGGGGCCTGGAAGAAGACAGGGCGCGCGGAGTCTATCCAACAACCCCGCGCCGTCGATTCACTTCACGCCGGCTTTGCGCAACTCGTCGGCCGTGACACGGACCGGCTTCTGGTCTCGCTGCACCACGATGGCGGTGTTGGTGCGCACTGCGGCTTCCCGCGCCGCCCGCGCAGCGCGCCGGATTGCAATCAGCGAAGACGCAAGATCCTTGTCCTTAGCTTGTGCCAGTTGCTCATTGGTCATGGTGCTTCTCCCCATTCGATGAGTGCCGGCTCTTCACCGGCGTTGTCGTACAGCGCCCAGGCATCGACCGCTCCGCGGTAGCTGTCGTCGAAATTCCTGCGCCCCGACACGAAGCGACGGCGAATCACGTCTTCAGGAATGTGATGACCACCCTGGCGAACACGCTCCGCCACACGCGCAATCGCAGCATCAGCCGACCGGCCTTGATGGCTTCCGCTTCCGGAGCGAAGGGAGACAGTCCGGCTGCGATCAGATCCGCATTGATGAAACGCGAAAGCTGCGCCTCCTGCGGAAGGCGCGGGCGAAGGTGGTCTTGCCCGCGCCGTTGGGGCCCGCAATGATGACGATCTTGGGACGGCTCATCAGAGGGGCATTTCACCCGGCGGGAATCAGGAACTGAACAGGAAGTTCATCACGTCGCCATCCTTCACGACGTATTCCTTGCCTTCCGAACGCATCTTCCCCGCGTCCTTCGCGCCCTGCTCGCCCTTGTAGGCGATGTAGTCCTCGAAGGCGATGGTCTGGGCGCGGATGTAGCCCTTCTCGAAGTCGCCGTGGATCACGCCTGCCGCCTGCGGACCGGTGTCGCCGATGTGGATGGTCCAGGCGCGCACTTCCTTAACGCCGGCGGTGAAGTAAGTCTGCAGGCCCAGCAGCTTGAAGGCCGCGCGGATCAGGCGGTTCAGGCCCGGCTCTTCCTGGCCGATCTCGGCGAGGAACATCTTCTTGTCCTCGTCGTCCATCTCGGCCAGGTCGGCTTCGATCTTGGCGCAGATGGCGACCACGGGCGCGCCCTGCTTGGCGGCGTACTCGCGCAGGCGGTCGAGGTACGGGTTGTTCTCGAAGCCGTCTTCCGACACGTTGCCCACGAACATCGCGGGCTTGGCGGTGATCAGCGTGAAGCTCTTGACCAGCGGGCGCTCTTCCTTGGTGAACTCGAGCGCGCGCACCGGCGTGTTCTCGTTCAGCGCGGCCTGGCAGCGCTCGAGCAGGCCGACCAGCTTCTGCGCGTCCTTGTCGCCCGAACGGGCCACCTTGGTGTGGCGGGCCAGCGCCTTCTCGACGGTGGCGAGGTCGGCCAGGCACAGCTCGGTCTGGATCACCTCGATGTCGGAGATCGGGTCGACCTTGCCGGCCACGTGGACGACGTTGTCGTCGTCGAAGCAGCGCACCACATTGACGGTGGCATCGGTCTCGCGGATGTGGGCCAGGAACTTGTTGCCCAGGCCTTCGCCGGTGCTGGCGCCGGCCACCAGGCCGGCGATGTCGACGAATTCGACGATGGCGGGAACCACGCGCTCGGGCTTGACGATCTCGGCGAGCTGGTCGAGGCGCGGATCGGGCACTTCCACCACGCCCACGTTGGGTTCGATGGTGCAGAAGGGATAGTTCTCCGCCGCGATGCCGGCCTTGGTCAGCGCATTGAAAAGAGTGGATTTACCGACGTTGGGCAGGCCGACGATGCCGCATTGCAAACTCATGGGAGGTCCTCTTGGATAACCGCGAATTTTAGGCGAGCATGGTTTGGCGCCTGTCGGACAGGTCTTCGAACAGCATTCGAGCCCCCGGATGCATCAGGGTAAGACCCAATCGGCAAACGTTTGCGCAAACGTTTGCCTCAGTTAACATCGGCGCCCCGGCAAAGACCGGCGCACCCGTTCCGATCAACCTATCCCAGGAGACATCCACCATGAAGTTCACCCGCCGTACCCTGCAAAGCGCTGCCGCACTGACGCTGCTGGGCGCCATGGCCGGAACGCCCGCCTTCGCGCAGGACAAGCCCAAGGTCGCGCTGGTCATGAAGTCGCTCGCCAATGAGTTCTTCCGCACCATGGAAGACGGCGCCAAGGCGCACCAGAAGGCCAACGCCTCGAAGTACACGCTGGTGGCCAATGGCATCAAGGACGAGACCGACACCGCCGCGCAGATCAAGATGGTCGAGCAGATGGTGGCGCAGAAGATCAACGCGCTGGTCATCGCGCCGGCCGATTCGAAGGCGCTGGTGCCCGCGGTGAAGGCCGCCATCGACAAGGGCATCCTGGTGGTCAACATCGACAACCAGTTCGACGCCGCCGCGCTCAAGGAAAAGGGCATCCAGGTGCCCTTCGTCGGCCCCGACAACCGCGCCGGCGCCAAGCTGGTGGGCGACGCGCTCGCCAAGGAACTGAAGGCGGGCGACAAGGTCGGCATCATCGAAGGCGTGTCGACCACCTTCAATGCGCAGCAGCGCACGCTGGGCTACCAGGACGCGATGAAGGCCGCCGGCGTGACGGTGGTGGGCGTGCAGTCGGGCCAGTGGGAAATCGACAAGGGCAACACCGTGGCCGCCGGCATGATGCGCGAGCACCCCGACCTGAAGGCGCTGCTCGCGGGCAACGACAGCATGGCGCTGGGCGCCGTGGCCGCCGTCAAGGCCGCCGGCAAGACCGGCAAGGTGCTGGTGGTCGGTTACGACAACATCGGCGCCATCAAGCCGATGCTGAAGGACGGCCGCGTGCTCGCCACCGCCGACCAGTTCGCCGCCAAGCAGGCGGTGTTCGGCATCGAGACCGCACTGAAGGCCCTCGCAGAGAACAAGAAGCAGTCGGAAATGCCCGCCGAGGTGAAGACCGACGTGGTGCTGGTCACCAAGGACTCCAAGTAAGAAACCGGAAAGAGCAGACGTTGACAGCATCCGCCGCCATGAATCTCACAACGGCCCTGCCCGTGCTCTCCCTGAGCGCCATGGGCAAGGACTATGCGGCGCCGGTGCTGGACGACGTCTCGCTCGTGCTCAACCCCGGCGAAGTGCTGGCCCTCACGGGCGAGAACGGCGCAGGCAAGAGCACGCTGTCGAAGATCGTCTGCGGCCTGGTGCAGCCCACGCGCGGCCGGATGCTGCTCGACGGCAAGCCCTTCGCGCCCACCTCGCGCCGCGACGCGGAGCGCCTGGGCGTGCGCATGGTCATGCAGGAGCTCGGCCTCGTCACCACGCTGTCGGTGGCCGAGAACCTGCTGCTCGACCGCCTGCCCAACAAGACCGGCTGGATACGCAAGGCCAGGCTGCACGAGCTGGCCGCGCGCCAGCTCGCCAAGATCGGCATGCAGAACATCGACCCGGCCACGCCCGTGGCGCGGCTGGGCATCGGCCAACAGCAGATGGTGGAGATCGCGCGCAACCTGCAGGACGACACGCGCGTGCTGGTGCTCGACGAGCCCACCGCCATGCTCACGCCGCGCGAAACCTCGCACCTCTTCGAGCAGATCGACCTGCTGAAGGCGCGCGGCGTGGCGATCGTCTACGTCTCGCACCGCCTCGAGGAGCTTCAGCGCATCGCCGACCGCGTGGCGGTGCTGCGCGACGGCCGGCTGGTGGATGTGCGCGCCATGGCCGGCGTGCGCGAATCCGAACTGGTGCAGCGCATGGTGGGCCGTGCGGTGCACGAGCACGAGGGTCGCGACCGCCGCGTGGCGGGCCCGGTGCTGCTGAGCGCGCGCGGCATCGGCCGGGCGCAGGTCGTTCGCGACGTCGACATCGACCTGCGTGCGGGCGAAGTCATGGGCCTGGCCGGCCTGGTCGGCTCGGGCCGGACCGAGCTGGTGCGCCTGCTGTTCGGAGCAGACCGCGCCGACCGCGGCGAGATCACGCTGCATGCCGATGGCCAGGCCACGCACCACGTCCGCAAGGGCTGGCGCTCGCCGATGCAGGCGATCCGCGCGGGCATCGGCCTGGTCACCGAAGACCGCAAGTCGCAGGGCCTGCTGCTGCCGCAGTCGATCCGCGTCAACGCCACGCTGAGCGACCTGGGCGCGATCTCGCACGCCGGGTGGCTGCGCGGCGCCAAGGAACGCGGCATCGCGCGCAAGCTGGTGGAACTGCTGCGCATCCGCTCGCGCAGCATCGAACAGCCGGTTTCCACGCTCAGCGGCGGCAACCAGCAGAAGGTGGTTTTCGCGCGCTGGCTGCACCGCGAATGCAAGGTGCTGCTGCTGGACGAACCCACGCGCGGCGTGGACGTGGGCGCGCGCGCCGACCTCTACGCCGAACTCGACCGCATGACCGACGCCGGCAAGGCGCTGCTGATGGTGTCCAGCGACCTGCGCGAACTCATGGCCATGTGCGACCGCATCGGCGTGATGAGCGCCGGGCGCCTGGTCGCGGTGTTCGAGCGCGGAGAATGGACCGAGCAGTCGCTGCTGGCCGCGGCATTCAGCGACGCGACAGGACACGCAGCAGCAGCCAATCCGCCGACGGTATCCCCCGTTTCCGATCCGATCCTGGTCACCGCCGACACACCATGAACGCCGCCTCTACGACATCCAACACGCCGCCCGCGCCCTCCGCGCTGAAGGGCCAGCTCGGCACCTACCTGGGCCTCACGGTCGTGCTCGTGGGCATGATCGCCCTCTTCGGCTCGCTCAGCGAATACTTCCTGACGCGCGAGACCTTCGTCTCCATCGCCAACGAGATTCCCGCGCTGGCCGTGATGGCGGTCGGCATGACCTTCGTGCTGATCATCGCGGGCATCGACCTGTCGGTGGGCTCGGTGCTGGCGCTCAGCGCCGCCGTCACCGCCGCCGCCATCCTCGAATGGAAGCTCTCGGTGCCGCTGGCCGCCGCGCTCGGCCTGGCCACGGGCCTGGTCTGCGGCACGGTCACCGGCGCGGTGTCGGTGGCCTGGCGGCTGCCGAGCTTCATCGTGTCGCTGGGCATGCTCGAAGCGGTGCGCGGCGGCGCCTACCTCGTGACCGATTCGCGCACGCAGTACGTGGGCGACGCCATCTCGGGCCTGGCCGCGCCGTGGATCGGCGGCATCTCCGCGGCCTTCGTGCTGGCGGTGGTGCTGGTGATCGTCGGGCAGCTGGTGCTCACGCGCACCGTGTTCGGCCGCCACGTGGTGGGCATCGGCACCAACGAAGAGGCGATGCGCCTGGCGGGTGTCGATCCGCGCCCGATCCGCATCATCGTGTTCGCCGTCACCGGGCTGCTGGCCGGCCTCGCGGGCCTGATGCAGTCGGCCCGCCTCGAAGCCGCCGACCCGAACGCGGGCGTGGGCATCGAACTGCAGGTGATCGCGGCCGTGGTCATCGGCGGCACCAGCCTGATGGGCGGGCGCGGCTCGGTCGTCAACACCTTCTTCGGCGTGCTGATCATCGCGGTGCTGGAAGCCGGCCTCGCGCAGGTGGGCGCCAGCGAGCCGAGCAAGCGGATCATCACCGGCGCGGTGATCGTGGTGGCGGTGATCATCGACACGCTGCGCCAGCGCCGCGCGGAACGCCGGCTGGCCTGATCGCCGCCGCCCATCCAGCAAGAGGAATAGAACCATGGCCACCATCAAGGACGTCGCGCTGAAGGCGGAGGTGTCGGTCACCACCGTCTCGCATGTGGTCAACGACACGCGCCACGTGAGCGCCAAGGTGCGCGAGCGGGTGGAGCTCGCCATCCGCGAGCTGGGCTACGTGCCCAACGCGATGGCGCGCAGCCTCAAGAGCAACACCACCTCGACACTGGGCATGCTGATTCCCAACAGCTCGAACCCCTATTTCGCCGAGATCGTGCGCATCGTGGAAGACCGCTGCTTCGGCGCCGGCTACACGCTGGTGCTGTGCAACACCGACGACGAGCCCCACCGCCAGAGCGTGTACCTGCAGGTGCTGGCCGAGCGCCGCATCGACGGACTGATCGTGGTGTCGACCGGCGAGAGCGGCGACAACGACCTGGCGAAGCAGCTCAACGGCCTGCGCGTGCCGACCGTGCTGGTCGACCGCGAGATCGCCAACCCCGTGTGCGACCTGGTCGAGACCGCCCACATGCAGGGCGGCCTGCTCGCCGTGCGGCACCTGCTGTCGCTGGGCCACAAGCGCATCGCCTGCATCGGCGGCCCGGTGGGCGTGATGCCCAGCGAGCAGCGCATCGAGGGCTGGCGCATGGCGCTGGCCGAGGCCGGCGCCGCGCCCGGCATCGCCAGTACCGACTCGCTGCTGTGGCGCGGCGGCTTCACCAGCCAGGGCGGCTACGAGGCGATGCACGCCATCCTGCGCACCGAGCAGAAGCCCTCGGCCGTGTTCGTCTGCAACGACCTGATGGCCATCGGCGCCTTGCGCGCGGCGCACGAGAGCGGCGTGCGCGTGCCCGACGAGCTCTCGATCGTCGGCTTCGACGACATCGAACTCTCGGCCTACACCAGTCCCGCGCTCACCACCGTGGCTCAGCCCAAGGAGCGCATCGGCGCGCTGGCGGTCGACATGCTGCTGGAGCGCGTGGGCGGCAAGCGCCGCGATGCGCGCAAGGTGGTGCTGCAGCCGGAGCTGTGCGTGCGCGCCTCCACTGCGCGCCACGCGAGCTTCCGCGAAGCCCCCGCTCCCGCGCCGGCTGCCGCCGAAACGCCCTCCCAGCAACCCCGAAAGTCCCGCACCTCGTGAGCCTGAAGCCTTCTTCCAGCAGCAGCACCGATGGCCGTGCCGCAGCACCGCGCATCGTGGTGTTCGGCAGCCTCAACATGGACCTGGTCGTGCGCGTACCGCACGCGCCGGCCGCGGGCGAAACCCTGCTGGGCCATTCGATCGCCGACATTCCCGGCGGCAAGGGCGCCAATCAGGCGGTGAGCTGCGCGCGCCAGGGCGGCAGCGTGCGCATGATCGGCTGCGTCGGCGACGATGCGCACGGCAAGGCGCTGCGCGATTCGCTGGAACGCGACGGCATCGACACCGCTTCCCTGCGCACCGTTGCGGGCGAGCCCACCGGCACCGCGCTGATCCTGGTGGAAGACAGCGGGCAGAACCGCATCGTGATGATCCCCGGCGCCAACGCCCGGCTGGAGGCCGACGAGGCCGCGCTGAAGCAGCAGGTGCAGGGCGCCGCCTTCCTGGTGGCGCAATTCGAGACGCCGCTCGATCAGGTCGCGCGCGCCATCGCGGTGGCGCACGAGGCGGGCTGCAAGGTGCTGCTGAACCCTTCGCCCGTGCAGGCCATCGCCGAACCGCTGTGGCCGAAGATCGACACGCTGGTGGTCAACGAGATCGAGGCACAGACGCTTTGCGGCCAATCCGCCGACAGCCCCGAGGAGGCCGCGCATGCGGGCCAGGCACTGCGTGCCAAGGGCATCGCGCGCGTGGTCGTCACGCTCGGTTCCCGCGGCGCGGTGGCCGTCGATGCCGACGGCGCGCGCCACCACCCGGCACCGAAGGTGCAGGCGGTCGACACGACGGCGGCCGGCGACACATTCCTGGGCGCGCTCGCCGTCGCGCTGGGCGAAGGCCAGGGCTTCGACGAGGCCGTACGTCTCGGAATCCGCGCAGCGGCGCTGTGCATCCAGCAGCCGGGCGCCCAGCCTTCCATTCCGCAGCGCGAGGCCGTGCTGCGCAGCCCCATGCCCCCCGACTGGATCAAGCTTTGAAACGCACCGCCCTGCTGCACGCCGAACTCTCCCACGTGATCGCCTCGCTGGGCCACGGCGACATGCTCGTGCTCGGCGACGCCGGCCTGCCCATTCCCGACGGCCCGCGCCGCATCGACCTTGCGGTGGCGCGCGGCGTGCCGACGCTCGACGAGGTGCTGCAGGCGGTGCTGTCGGAGATGCAGGTGGAAGCCATCGTGATTGCCGACGAAGCGCTCGGCGATGCGAAGAAGCTGCCCGGCTGGTATCCGCGATCGCTGGGCATCGAGCCCCAGACGGTGTCGCACGAGGAATTCAAGCGCCGCACCGCGAAGGCCCGCGCCATGGTTCGCACGGGCGAATGCACGCCCTACGCGAACATCATCCTGATCGCAGGGGTGAAGTTCTGAGGCGCCAACCGGGCGCCGACTTTCATTCGAACTTGTAGTTCGCGCCCACCGGCTGCCCGACCTTGAGCGTGTGCTCCACGCCCTGGATCACGATGCAGTTCATGCCGAAGGTGATGCCGCCGTCCACGCGCGCGTCGGCGCGGTAGGTGCGCAGCGTGTTGCCCACCTCGGGGCTGCTGAGCGCGGTCGCCGGGTCGATGTCGGGAATCGGGCAGCGCGTGCAGGGCTTGACGGGGCGCAGCTCGGCCTCGCCTTCGCCGGTGGTGATGTGCAGCGCGTCGACGCGGTCCTCGTCGTGCGACTCGATGCCGGCGAGCACGATGTTGGGGCGGAAGCGCTCGATGCCCACGGCGCCATGGCCCTGCGCCGCGAGACGGTCGTTGAGCTCGGCGAGCGAGCCTTCGCTCGCCACCAGCAGCGCGTAGCCGTCGGCGAACTGCGTCTGCGCCTCCACGCCGTCGGTCCACTTCATGCTCGACAGGCGCCTGTGCTCGGGGTCGAAGCGCACCAGGCGCAAGGCCTGCGGCTTGCCGGGCTCCGAGAGGAAGTCGCTGAACCATTGCGCGGCGATGTCGCCCATGTCGTAGGCGGCGACTTCGTCCTTCCATACGCGAACCCGCACCGGCTTCTCGACCCGGTCGAAGGCCAGGTGCAGCGCCAGCATGCCGGGCGCGCGCAGCACCACTTCGGTGTGCTTCATCTGCGGCTTGATCAGCGCCATGCGCGGCAGCTGCCGCTGGGTGACGAACTCGCCCTCGGCGTCGACCACCATCCAGGCGCGGTCGAACTCCAGCCCCGTCTCGGTCAGCAGCATTTCGGGAAGCTCGACGCCGGCGCAGGATTTCACTGGGTAGACGAACAGGCGCGAGATGGTGGCCTGGAGATCGAAGGCGGGCTTGGAAGCGGACACGGTGGGTTTCCTTGGAATTCGGCCGCGATTGTCCCGTATCGCAGCGGCGGCAAGACCTTGGGCCACCGGGAAAAGACCCCGGGTCCGCGCCGGACGGTCAACTCCTACAATCCTTCGATGGCCCTCCCTCCAGAAGTTTGCATTCGCGGCGCCGGCATCGTCGGCCGTACGCTGGCCCTGCTGCTCGCACGCGAGCGCGTGCGCGTCGCGCTGGTGGTGCCGCCGGCCGCGCAGGGCAAGGAAGACATCCGCGCCTACGCGCTCAATACCGCCTCCCGCGCGCTGCTCGAATCGCTGCGCGCCTGGCCCGACGCGGCCCATGCCACGGCCGTGCGCGAAATGCTGGTGCATGGCGACGAAGGCGGCCGGGTGCAGTTCAGCGCCGCGCGCCAGAAGGTCGATGCACTGGCCTGGATCGTCGACGTGCCCGCGCTCGAAAAGCAGCTGGCCGACGCTGTGCGCTTCCAGCCCCAGATCGAAGTCGTGGCCGAGCCCGTGGCCACGCCGCTGACCGTGGTGTGCGAGGGCAAGGCCAGCACCACGCGGGAGGCCCTCGGCGTGAGCTACGAGGTCACTCGCTATCCGCAGCACGCCATCGCGGCCCGGCTGGAAGCAGCGCAGTCGCACGACGGCATCGCGCGCCAGTGGTTCAACGACAAGGGCGAGGTGCTCGCGCTGCTGCCGCTGGACGGCACGCACGGCAGGACGGTCGCGCTGGTGTGGTCGGCCGACCAGCTGCGAGCGCCCGAGCTTCTCGCGCAAGGCGACGAAGAGTTCGCCGCCGCGGTCACCGAGGCCAGCCACAACGCGCTCGGCGCGCTCCGGCTCACCAGCGAGCGCTCCGCCTGGCCGCTGGCCCGCGCCATCGCCGACCGCTGGACCGGTGCCATGCCCGGCCAGCCGAACCGCTCGTGGGCGCTGGCGGGCGACGCCGCGCACACGGTGCACCCGCTCGCCGGCCAGGGCCTGAACCTGGGACTGGCCGACGCCGCCGAACTGGCCTGCGTGATCAAGAACCGCGACTACTGGCGTAGCGTGGGCGATGCTCGGCTGCTGCGCCGCTACGAGCGCGCCCGCCGCACCGACGTGCTGCAGATGAGCCTCGCGACCGACGGGCTGCAGCAGCTCTTCGCGCACGACCTGGGCCCGCTGCAGGCCTTGCGCAACTGGGGCATGCGCGGTTTCGACCGCACGCGCCTCGTCAAGCACTGGATCACCGCGCAGGCCATGGGCCTGAAGGCCTGAGGCCCTACCCCTTCGACTGAATCCCGACCGAACAAACGGACTTCCGATGACACTCGTACGCAACCTTCTTCTCGCCGCCTGCACGCTCGGCGCGGTCGTGGCCGCCACCGCGGGCGAAGCCGAGATCCGCAAGAACCTGCCCTCGCGCATTCCGCAGTTCCCGGCCATCGACGAGGTGTCGAAGTCGCCGGTCCCGGGCGTGTACGAAGTGCGCGTGAACGGCTCGCAGATCTTCTACACCGACGAGCAGGGCAACTACCTCTTCCAGGGCAACCTGATCGACGTGAAGGCGCGCAAGAACCTGACCGAGGAGCGCGTCGAGAAGCTCAGCGCCGTCGCCTTCGACCAGTTGCCGCTGAAGGACTCGATCAAGATCGTGCGCGGCAACGGCAAGCGCAAGCTGGCCGTGTTCGAAGACCCGAACTGCGGTTACTGCAAGCGCTTCGAGAAGGACATGAAGACGGTCGACAACGTCACCGTGTACCTGTTCCTGTACCCGGTGCTCGGCCCCGATTCGAACGTCAAGTCGCGCGACATCTGGTGCAGCAAGGACAAGGGCAAGGCCTGGAGCGACTGGATGGAATCGAGCACCCGCCCGGCCACCGCGCCCTCGAGCTGCGACGTGACCGCGCTGCAGCGCAACGTCGACTTCGGCCGCAAGTACAACATCACCGGCACGCCCACGCTGATCTTCAGCGACGGCACGCGCACGCCGGGTGCCATTCCCGCGGAGCAGGTCGAGAAGCAACTCGCCGCGTCGTCCAGCTGATGGCGACGAAGGCCCCAGCGCGGCACGCGGCAGGCGTGCACTACCGCGTCGAATGCGCCGACCCGCACGCGCATCTGTTCGGCGTCACCCTCACCATCGACGCGCCCGCCGCGCAGCAGCGCGTGTCGCTGCCGGTATGGATTCCTGGCAGCTACCTGGTGCGCGAATTCGCGAAGAACCTGCAGGGCCTGCGCGCCACGCAGGGCCGCCGCAAGCCGGTGCAGACGCAGCTCGACAAATGCAGCTGGCTGGTCGAATGCACACCCGGGCAGCCGCTGGTGCTGAACTACCAGGTCTGCGCGTACGACAACTCGGTGCGCACCGCCTGGCTCGACGCCGAGCGCGGCTTCTTCAACGGCACCAGCGTGTGCCTGCGCGTCGAGGGACAGACCGAATCGCCGCACGCGATGGAGATCGTCGCGCCCGCGCATGTCGATGGCGACAGCCCGCGCTGGTCGTGCGCCACCGCGCTCGTGCCGCTGAAGGCCGACAGGCACGGCTTCGGCAGCTACATCGCGTCGGGCTACGACGAGCTGGCCGACAGCCCGGTGGAAATGGGCGCCTTCTGGAGCGTCGACTTCGAAGCCTGCGGCGTGCCGCACCGCTTCGTGGTGGCCGGCGCAGCCGCCTCGTTCGACGGCGACAGGCTCATCGCCGACACCAAGGCCATCTGCGAGGCCGAGATGCGCTTCTGGCACGGCGACAAGGTCGGCAAGCGCGGCGGTGCGAAGCCGCCGATCGACCGCTATGTGTTCATGCTCAACGTGGTCGACGACGGCTATGGCGGGCTCGAGCATCGCCATTCCACCGCGCTGATCTGCAACCGGCGCGACCTGCCGCAACTGGGCGAGAAGAAGAAGCAGCCCGATGGCTACACCACGCTGCTGGGGCTCATCAGCCACGAGTACTTCCACACCTGGAACGTCAAGCGCATGCGGCCGGCGGAGTTCGCGCGCTACGACTACAGCCAGGAGAACTACACACAGCTGCTGTGGTTCTTCGAAGGCTTCACCAGCTACTACGACGACCTGCTGCTGCGGCGCGCCGGGCGCATCGACGACGCGGGCTACCTGCGGCTGCTGAACAAGACCGTCAACCAGGTCATGCAGACGCCCGGCCGGCTGGTGCAGCCGGTGGCCGACGCGAGCTTCGACGCCTGGGTCAAGTACTACCGCCAGGACGAGCAGACGCCCAACAGCACGGTGAGCTACTACACCAAGGGCGCGCTGGTGGCGCTGTGCCTCGATCTCACGCTGCGCCACGAAGGCAAGGGCACGCTCGACGACGTGATGCGCCACCTGTGGAAGCACAGCGAGGGCGGGCCGATCAGCGAGGAAGACATCGCAGCCGCGCTCGAAGCGGTGGGCGGCCGCTCGTACGGGCAGGAACTGGCGCGCTGGGTGCATTCGACGGAAGAGCTCCCGCTCTCGCTGCTGCTGCGCTCGCACGGCGTGGCCACGCTCGAAGACCCGTCTCAGCCGGCGCAGGCGCTGGGCCTGCGCGTGGCCGAAGCCAACGGCGGCGTGCAGGTGAAGGTGGTGCTGCGCGGCGGCGCCGCCGAGAAGGCCGGCTTCTCTGCCAACGACGAGTGGATCGGCATCGAGCTGCCCGCATCCGGCAGGAAGGGCCAGCAGCGACCGGCGCAGGCCTGGCGCATCGCCAAGCTCGACGACCTGGCGCTCTACCTGGGCGATGCGACGAAGTGCACCGCCATCGTGGCGCGCGACCGCAAGCTGATCAGGCTACCGCTGGCGCTGCCGACCGGGGTGACCACCTGGCGGCTGTTCTCGCACGATGCCGGCAAAGTGACGGGCTGGCTGGGCGGATAGGGCCTGTTCACACTATTTCCGGGGTCGCGTTGGCGTTACAAGGGGCTGGCTGCAAGGCGCCCGCGCGCAGCAAGGCTTTCGCCTTGCAAGCGCGGGCAACGCCGCAGACGGCCCCTTGTAACGCCAACCCTGCGGGAAGGGCAGCCAGGGCGGGCCACTCGGCGTTGCACTCCTAGCGTGTGCTCATGCACACGCGTCGTCGCGCGCCTTGATTGGCCCGCCCTGTCTGCCCTTCGCGACCCCGGAAATAGTGTGAACAGGCCCTAACCGTTTTCTCCTGCCGCCACGGGGTGGCGCACGAACATCATCGGCTGGGGTTCGCCCACCAGCACGCAAGGCTTGCCGGTGCGCCGGCAGTGGTCCTGCACGCGCCAGTAGGCGCCGTGGCTCACGCACCCGGTCTGGCAGATCACGAGATCGGCCGCGCGCAGGCTGGCTTCGAGCGCGGGGCCGTCCGCATCGTCGCCGCCGTCGTGATGCAGGTAGCGGCCACCGGCGATCTCCACCAGCTGGCGCGCGAGCGAGGTCGGCGCCTCGTCGCCCTGCCCCACGCACAGCACCGCCTTCTCGCGCAGGTCGGCCGGCGCAGGCGCCCCCGACGGCTTCAGGTGGCGCTTGCTGCCCGGCATCAGCAGCGCATGCAGCCGCTTCGGCAGCGCGCCGCCCGCGGAGGCTCGCGCCGCGAGCTCCTCGCGCACGATGGCGATGGCCGAATCCCGCGCCACCAGCGCGCCGCGCAGCCGCACGATCTGCGCTTCGAGCTTTTCGACCAGGGCTGCCTGCTCGACCAGCAGGCGCGAGCAGCGCTCCTGAACGCGGGCATAGGCCCGCAGCAACACGGCATGTTCTTGCATCGGGAACTCCATGGCGGGCATTCTAGATGAGAGCAATTCTCAATTGAAGCAATCCGCAGCGGATCACCCCGCCGGCCATGCTGGGTATAGTGAAGCGCGTTTTTCTTCCCCTTTCCCGTTCCCCCCGGAGACACCATGAGCTACGAAAACATCGAAGTGCGGACCGAAGCAGGCAAGGTCGGCATCATCACCCTCAACCGCCCCAAGGCCCTGAACGCGCTGAACGACGCGCTCATGACCGAGCTGGGCCAGGCCCTGAAGGCCTTCGATGCCGACGACGCCATCGGCTGCATCATCCTCACGGGCAGCGAGCGCGCCTTCGCCGCCGGCGCCGACATCGCGGCGATGGCCAAGTACAGCTTCATCGACACCTACAAGGGCGACTACATCACCCGCAACTGGGAAACCATCCGCTCCATCCGCAAGCCGGTGATCGGCGCGGTGGCCGGCTTCGCACTCGGCGGCGGCTGCGAGCTGGCGATGATGTGCGACTTCATCATCGCGGCCGACAACGCCAGGTTCGGCCAGCCCGAGATCAAGATCGGCGTGATCCCCGGCGCCGGCGGCACGCAGCGCCTGCCGCGCGCGGTGGGCAAGAGCAAGGCCATGGACATGGTGCTCACTGCCCGCATGATGGACGCGGCCGAAGCCGAGCGCGCCGGCCTCGTCAGCCGCGTGGTGCCTTACGAGAAGCTCGCCGACGAGGCACTGGGCGCGGCGCTGGTGATCTGCGGCTTCTCGCAGATCTCGGTGATGGCGGCCAAGGAATCGGTCAACCGCGCCTTCGAGAGCGGCCTGAGCGACGGCGTGATGTTCGAGCGCCGCCTGTTCCACGCGCTGTTCGCCACGCAGGACCAGAAGGAAGGCATGGACGCCTTCCTGACCAAGCGCCAGCCCGACTTCAAGAACGCCTGACGGCGGAATTGCTCAGTCAGCGCTGCAGCAGCGAACGCAGCGCGTCGAGCGCCTGGGCCGGCGGCGTGCCGACCAGCGCCGCGCCGCCGGGCTGCGGCGTCCAGCGCACCTGGTCGCCGGCGATCTCCAGCACCGCGACCAGCGACTTGCCCCGATAGAGCTCGAGCCGCGCCTCCACCGGCGCGGCCAGCGGCTCGTCGGGCGCCGTGGCCGATCGCGCCACGGTGCCCACCAGCGCCGCCAAGCCTTCGATGTCGCCACGCTCGCGGCGCACGCTCTCGCCGTTGCGCGTGAAGCCCAGGGAAGTCCAACGATCCAGCGCCGAGAAAGGCGCCGCGCTTCGCGGCGCGATGGCCTTGGCCGCCGAAGGAGCCGGTGCGGATGGACGCACCGCGCCGGACGCACCCGCGCGGGCGTTGTCCTGCTGCGCGAGCACGGGCGCGGAATCCTGAAGCGGTTCGCGATACGCCGGCGCGGCGCCAGGTGCGGGCGCAGGAACCGCGGCCGCCGGCGGCACAGCAGGTGCGGCCGCCGCAGGCGCACCCGCCGCGTAGGCACGGCGCCGCTGTTCCCCCTCCGTTTGCGCTTCACGACGCTCATCGCGGGCGACGGGAGCGGGAAGCGGTGCCGGCGCAGCCTGCTCGGCGACGACCGGAGGCGGCAGAGCCGGTGCGATCGATGCAGACGGCGAGACGGGAGCCGGAGCAGCCGGAGCAGCCGGAGCAACAGGTGCGGCAGGCGCCGCCTGCAGGAGCGGGGGCGCCGGCTCGGCTTTCGGTGCGGCATCAGCGCTCGCCGTGTTGGCGGCCTCCTTGGGCGCCCTTTTGGCTGAAGAGTCTGCCGACTCGCGCGCGATCCTGGCGCGCTGTTCCGATTCAGGTGCAGGTGCAGGTGCTGCGGGCGCTCTGGCGGGAGCGGGAGCAGGTGCTGCGGGCGCTGCCTGCGTCTCCGCCTGTGCAGTGGCTGCCTCTGCTGGAGGCGCGGCTGGCTTCGGTGCAGCCGGTGCGGCAGGCGCGGCCGGGGCGGTTGGTGCTGGTGCAGGCAGCGCTGCAGGTGCTTGTGCCGGCGCCGGCGCAGTCGCTTCGCCCACCCGCGCCTCGCCATCGAGCCGCGCATCCGGCACGGGCTCCTTGTGCCAGAGCACCGTCACGAAGGCGGCAACCAGCACGGTGGCGAAGGCGGCATTCCACGGCATGCGCGCATGCGGCCCGCCGCCACCGAAGAGACGGCGCCACCAGGGCGCTGCGCTCGCGTTGTTGGCCGCGGGGCCTGCGTTCGCAGGCGCGGCGGCGAGGTTGTGCGCCATCTTCAGGATCGCCTCGCGCGTGCGCGGATGGGGCGTGGCCTCGCTGTCTGGCGCATGGTCGAGCGCGCGGCGCAACGCCGGGTCGCGCAGGTCGTCGAACCTGGAGTTGTCGTTGTTGCCGCCGCTCATGCCCGCTTCTCCAGCACCGACAGGTAGCGTTCCATGCAGCCGCGCAGTTTCTGCAGGCCGTAGCGCAGCCTGCTGCGCACGGTCTCGAAGCCGATCTCCAGGCTCGCGGCCAGCGCCTCGACGGTCAGGCCGTCTTCGTGATGCAGCAGGAACGCGGCGCGCTGCTCGGCCGGGAGTTCGTCCAGGCAGGCGAGCAGGCGGCGGCCCGCGGCGCGCCAGAACGCGAGCTCCTCCGCCGAGGGATGCGACGCCGCATCGGCCGCCGCGCCGCGCACGCCGTGTTCGAGCGTGGGCACGGGGCTGTCGTCATCGTCCGCATGCGCTTGGAGCGTCACTTCGCGCCCGCTCACGCGCAGGCGGTCCATGGCCAGGTTGTGCGCGATGGTGAAAGCCCAGGTGCGCCACGTCGCGCCCTGCGGCGAGAAGCTCTCGCGCGCCGAGATGATCCGCACCCAGGTGTCCTGGAACACTTCGTCGGCCTGCGCCGCGAGCCGCGCACCCAGCAGACGCTTGACGAAGCGGAACAGCCCGCCCTCGTGGCGCGCATAGAGCACGTCGAACGCGGCAGCGTCGCCCTGCGCGTAGGCCAGCATCAACTGATCGTCGGGCATGGCCTGGCGCTCGGGGGCGTTCTTGGCTGAAGGGGCGCGGGGAAGCGCGGACATCGGAGGATTTTCACCCGAGCTTGTACGGGCGAAGAGGCGCACCGGGGTTCGAGGCGGCAAAAAATTCGCGGCCGGCTAACCCCGACGGCGCAAGCAGGCCGTATCAGCCAGCACCCAACCACCCGGAGTGCTTCCATGACCCAGCCTTTCGTTTACCGGTTCAGCCGCCCGCTCGTCGTGCTGCTGTGCGCCCAGCTGCTGCTGGGCGCAAGCGGCGCCACCGAAATGCCCGCCATCGGAAGCTCCGTGCGCTGGCCGACACCCGCGCCCGACAGCCGCACGCTGCCGACGCAGACGGTGCCGAACTTCGATGCCCCTTCCGCCACGCACTGCGCACGGCCGGTACGGACCTACGAGACGCCGGGCATGCCGCGCGTCTCGGGCGCGCGGGAAGAGCGCAGGTACGCCGAGCTGTCGAAGGAATACAGGGCGAGCCCTGCGGTCGTGCCTTCGCCCACGACGCCAAAGCCGATGGCGACGCCAGCGGCCAAGTCGGCACCGGCTGGAGCGGCTCTCGCGGATGCCATCGCGGAGGCGCCGCCGGCCCCGGTAGCACCCGTCGCGCCCGCCCCCGCGGCTCGCGCGGCCGGCGAGCTTCAAGCGCCTGTGCAAGCCCAGCGCCCGGCCAACGAACCCGTCACCGCCGGCATGGTCGACGACAACGCCGACTTCAGCGAATACCTGGCCTTCCACGGCCGCACGCAGGTCCCCCATCGGGAGCGCGACATCAGCGTGCGCTACCTGCTGCAGGTGCGCGACGCGCGCGGCGCGGTCGTGCCCGATGCCGAAGTGGCCGTGCAAGCCGCCAACGGCGCCGCCATGTGGGCCCGCACCGATGCGGGCGGGCGCGCGTGGCTGCATCCGAACGCCTTCGACAAGGCGCACAGCGCGGTCTATGAAGTCACCGTGCGCAAGAACGGCCGCCAGAGCACCGTTTTTCTGCAGCGCGGCCAGAAGAACGCGGTCGACGTGGTGCTGGGCGGCAAGCCGGGCGCCGTGCCCGCGCGCGCGAGGCTCGACCTGGTCTTCCTGATCGACGCCACCGGCTCGATGGATGACGAGATCGCCAAGCTCAAGGCCACCCTGCGCACCATCGCCGACCAGGTCGCCAGGCTGCCCAGCCGCCCCGACACCTGCTTCGGTCTCGTGGCGTATCGCGACCGCGGCGACGAGTTCCTCGTGCGCCGCCACGACTTCACCAACGACCTCGACGGCTTCCAGGGCGTGCTCGACGCGCTGCGCGCCGCGGGCGGCGGCGACTACCCCGAGGCGATGAACGAGGCGCTCAACGAAACCGTCCACAAGCTGAGCTGGCGCGGCAACGACACCACGCGCCTCGTGGTGCTTCTGGCCGACGCGCCGCCGCACCTCGACTACGGCGGCCCGCAATACGACGACGACATGGTCGCCGCGCTGGGCAAGGGCATCAAGGTGTTCAGCGTGGGCGCATCGGGCCTGGACAAGCAGGGCGAATACATCCAGCGCCAGATTGCGCAGTACACCGGCGGGCGCTTCGTGTTCCTCACCTACAAGGACGCGGCCAACCCGGCGAGCGGCCCGGGAACGCAGACCGTGCACGACGTCGGCAACTATTCTGTGCAGACGCTGGACAAGCTGATCGTGCGGCTGGTTTCCGAAGAATTGGGCAGGTTGCCGTCGGGTGGTTGAGCGGCCGCAAAAGTCTGGGCTATAATCGCGGGCTCGGTGAGCAACACACCGAACGGCTCTTTAGCTCAGTCGGTTAGAGCGATGGAATCATAATCCACAGGTCCGCGGTTCGAGTCCGTGAAGAGCCACCAAAACAACCGAAAAAGCCTTGCAGGTCAACGACTTGCAAGGCTTTTTTCTTTGCCGCGCGAGGCTGGCCGATAATCCGGACGATGCCTGCGCCACCCCTTCGACCCACGCCTGACCGCCTCGGCAAGGGATTGCGGCGCCCGACCGCCGGGCTGATCCGGTGGGTGCTGCTGTGGTTCGCGCTGTCGCTCGGCGCGGCCGTCGCCTCCCCGCTCGTGCATCCGCAGGCGGTGGAACTGGTCTGCTCGAACGCCGGATCGCTCAAGGCCATCGTGCACACCGACGACGGCGCGCAGGAGCTGGGCGCGGGCCACATGGACTGCCCGCTGTGCGTGCTCACCGGCGCCCCGCCGGCGACCACGCCCATCGTCGAGCTGCCGGTGCTCCCGCCAGCGGCCCGCGTGCCACGGCCGACTCCGTCCGCGCACATCGCAGCAGCCACCGCGGCGCCGCTGCCGGCACGCGGGCCTCCCTCGCTCCTCTGAGGCTTCTTCCCCAGTTCCCGCACGCGTGATGCCGCGGCGGGCCTCCATACGAGGCCTGTCGCTCATCCATCGCATGCGCTTGTGCAACGAATCCATCGGCGCCCGAACAGGCGCCGGAGCGAGTCCATTCAATGACCAGAAAAGAATCCAGCCAGCCGACGCGTCGCCGCCTGCTGCTCTCAGGCGGCAGCCTCGCCGTGCTCACGACCCTCGCGGCCTGCGACAAGGTGCTGCCCACCCGCTTCAACGGCGTCGACATCACCGGCGCCAGCTACGCGACAGACTTCCGCCTGACCGACGCCGACGGCCGCGAGCGCACGCTGGCCGACTTCAAGGGCAAGGCCGTGATGATGTTCTTCGGCTTCACCCAATGCCCCGACGTCTGCCCCACCGCCCTTGTGCGCGCGGCCGAGATCAGGAAGCTGCTCGGCAGCGACGGCGAGCGCCTGCAGGTGATCTTCGTCACCGTCGATCCCGAGCGCGACTCGCCCGTCGTGCTCAAGGCCTACACGCAGGCCTTCGACCCGAGCTTCATCGGCCTGTACGGCGACATGCAGCGAACCAGCGAGACCGCGAAGGACTTCAAGGTGTTCTACCGGAAGGTGCCTACCGGCTCCTCGTACACCATGGACCATTCGGCCTTCAGCTACGTGTTCGACCCCAAGGGCAAGATCCGCATCGTGCTGCGCCACGAGCAGAGCGCGCAGGAGTGCGCCGAAGACCTGCGCAAGATTCTGCGGTCCGCCTGAGGGCCTGCGCCATCGCACACAGATTCAAACCAAGGAGATCAAGATCATGAAGAACCGTATCGCACACATCCTCGCCATCACCAGCGCCGCGCTGCTCACCGCGCATGCGGCGAACGCGCAGGTCACCGTCAAGGACGCATGGGTGCGCGCCACCGTGCCGCAGCAGAAGGCCACCGGCGCGTTCATGCAGCTCAGCGCCGCGAAAGACACGAAGCTGGTCTCGGCCAGCTCGCCCGTCACGCCGGTCGTCGAAGTGCACGAGATGGCCATGCAGGACAACGTGATGCGCATGCGCCAGATCCCCGAGCTCGAGCTGCCGGCCGGCAAGACCGTCGAGCTCAAGCCCGGCGGCTATCACGTGATGCTGCTCGACCTCAAGCAGCAGGTGAAGGAAGGCGACACCGTACCGCTCACGCTCACTTTCGAGGGCAAGGACGGCAAGCGCGAAACGCTGGAGGTGAAGGCGCCGGTGCGGGCGCTGAATGCCTCGGCGCAGCCGGCGGGACATGGCGGGCACAAGCACTGAATCCGCCCCGCGCGGCCAGCCACCCTTGCGCCTGGACAGGCCAGAGGGAATACCCTTTTTCGGTGATGGCGCTCACCCCCGGAGATCAGAAGAATTGTTGACAAATATTCACAATCCATCCCGTCGCCGGCCGGCTCCTTCGTGGGCCGGGGTTCCCCGGGGCGCATGAGTTGTCCAGGGTGCCGGGAGGCGATCTCGCCGTCCCGGCTCCGGCTGGCCGGCACGGCGCGGCATCGAAGGCCGAGGGAGGTGATCACAGGGGTCCTTCAGTGCCGCTCAGATACCTTCTCCATCTGGAGCATGCCAACCTGCCGATGCACGTGACCGACGCGCAGGACGTGCGGCGCGTGTCCGTCCTGAAGGCCACCGGCCTCATCGAAGCCGCCATCGATCCGGCCTTCGACACCGACCACGGCAGCTACAGGCTGGCGCAGGCGGCGCTGGTGGTCTGCATCACGGAGGAAGGGCATGCCGAGATCGAAAAGCTGCGCGGCCACCGCGGCGGCACCGACCCGGCATCGAGAAGAAAGAAGGCGAAGACGCGCCTGGAGCCACTGGACTACCTGCGCGCCATAGAACGTTCGGCCTTCCCCCTGCGGGTGGAGGACCCGCAGGAGATCAGCTGTGTCGGCGTACTGAAGCAGGCCGGATTCGTCGATGCGGCCATCAGCCCCGGGCTCGCCTGGAAGGACGCCGGCGGATCGCCGCAGGAGCTCGCCGTGATCCGGCGCATCACACCGTTCGGACGGGCGCAACTCGCGCGTGGCGCCGCCAAGTAGTTTCGCGGCATCCGGAAGATCGAGAACGGGCCGGCATGCGCCGAGCCCTCCGGTTTGCATACATTCGCGCGTGCCCTGGGCCTTTGGTCTACACGCGGCGAGCGCACCGATCCGGGTGCCTATTCAAGAGGCAACGTGGTGGGAAGCCACGCCAGTTCTCGCTCCGCCTCCCAGCCTCCACCCACAACTCACAGAGTTGTCCACAGAAAAATCTAACAAGTCACTGAACTGTCAAACGGATGTCGTCGCAACGTAACCTTTGAACTGTTCGCGCAGCCTTGTCTTCAGCAATTTGCCGGTGGCCGTATGCGGCAGGCTGTCGACGAAGACCACGTCTTCCGGTAGCCACCATTTCACGACGCGCTCGGCGAGGAATGTGAGCAGTTCCTCGCGAGTGGCCTCCATGCCCGCACGCTTCACCACGATGAGCAGCGGACGCTCCTGCCACTTCGGATGCGCGATGCCGATCACCGCCGCCTCGGCCACCGCGGGGTGCAGGCTCGCCGCGTTCTCGAGGTCGATGGACGAGATCCACTCGCCGCCCGACTTGATGACGTCCTTCGCGCGATCGACCAGCTGCACATAGCCGTCCTCGTCGATGTTGGCCACGTCGCCCGTCGGAAAGAAGCCTTCGGCGTCGAGCACCGATCCGCCCTCGCCCTTGAAGTAACCGCTCGCGATCCACGGACCGCGCACGTGCAGATGGCCGAAGGCCTTGCCGTCGTGCGGCAGGCGCTGGCCGTCCTCTCCCACGATCTTCAGCTCCACGCCCCACACGCCGCGGCCCTGGCGCATCTTCACGCGCGTCTGCTCTTCTTTGGGCATCGAGAGGTGCTTGGGCAGCAGGTTGCCGATCACGCCGATGGGGCTGGTCTCGGTCATGCCCCAGCCCTGCACGAAGTCGGCGCCGAAGTCGCGCTCGAAGCGCTCGATCATGCTGCGCGGCGTGGCGGCGCCGCCCACGCCGATGCGCTTGAGGCCGATGGCGCGCGTGTCGATCTCGGGGTGCGCATCGAAGTACTGGAACAGCATCAGCCAGATGGTGGGTACGGCCTGCGAGAAGCCGACCTTCTCGTCGCGCATGAGCTCATACAGGCTCTGGCCGTCCATGTGCGGGCCGGGCATGACCAGCTTCATGCCGGTCATCGCCGCCGCATACGGCATGCCCCATGCGTTGGCGTGGAACATCGGCACCGCGAGCAGCAGCGTCATCTGCGAGTTGACGCCGAACGTGTCGGGCGCGCACTCCATCAGCGAGTGCAGCACGGTGGAGCGATGCGAATACAGCACGCCCTTCGGATTGCCCGTGGTGCCCGAGGTGTAGCAAAGCGACGATGCGGTGCGCTCGTCGAACTCGGGCCACTCGTACTGCTCGCTCTGCGAACCGACGAGTTCGTCGAAGCACAGCAGGTTGGGCACGTCGATGGCCGGCATGTGCGCGCGGTCGGTCATCGCGATGAAGGCGCGCACCGACTTCAGCGCGGGCGCGAGCTTCTCCACCAGCGGCGCGAAGGTGGTGTCGAAGAACAGCACCTTGTCTTCCGCGTGATTGACGATGTAGTCGATCTGCTCCGGAAAGAGCCGCGGGTTCACCGTGTGGAGCACAGCGCCGGAACCCGACACGCCGAAGTACAGCGCAAGGTGCCGCCAGGTGTTCCACGCGAGCGTGCCCACGCGGTCGCCGCTCTCGATGCCCAGCGTCTCCAGCGCATTGGCCACCTGCTTGGCGCTGCGCTGAATCTGCGCGTAGTCGGTGCGGTGCACCGGCCCCTCGACGGTGCGGCCCACGATCTCCGCATGCGGATGAAAGGTGGCCGCGTAGTCGATGAGCGACGAGATCAGCAGCGGGCGGTCTTGCATCAATCCGAACATGTCTTGTCTCCTGTACGCTGGCCGGATGCTAGGCAGCGGCCATGCCGTGCGGCATCGTCGGAAGAGACGATTGAGGCCATCCGAGGGTTGCCCCTAGCATCGACCCCCAAGAGGACTTTGGAATGAACGTTCAGGACGCCATCGCCACCCGCCGCTCGGTGCGCGAGTTTCTCGACACGCCCGTCTCCGGCGAAGTCATCCGCCGCGTGATCGAACAGGCGCTGCGCGCGCCTTCGGGCGGCAACCTGCAGCCCTGGCACCTGCACATGGTGGGTGGCGAGAAACTCGCAGAGCTCAAGGCCATCATGCGCACGCGCGTGAAGGAAGCGCCCGCCGGCGAAGGCAGCGAGTACGACATCTACCCGCGCGAGCTGGTCGCGCCCTACCGCGACCGCCGCTTCGCAGTGGGCGAGGCGATGTACGCGCGCCTGGGCATTCCGCGCGAGGACAAGGCCGCGCGCCGCGAATGGTTCGCTCGCAACTACCAGTTCTTCGGCGCGCCGCTCGCGCTCTTCTGCACCGTCGACCGCCGCATGGGCCCGCCGCAGTGGTCCGACCTGGGCATGCTGCTGCAGAACGTGATGCTGCTTCTGCGCGCCGAAGGCCTGGACAGCTGCCCGCAGGAATGCTGGGCGATCTACCCGCAGACCATCGGCAGCTTCATCGGCCTGCCGCCCGAGCGCATGCTCTTCACCGGCATGGCCATCGGTTACGCGGACCGCAGCCGGCCGCTCGATGCGCTGGTCACCGAGCGCGCACCGCTGTCGGAGGTGGCGGAGTTCGTCGGCATCTGAACGCGATGCTTGCAGCGGAACGGATCGTGCTAGCCCTCGTGGCACAACGAACAGCACGAGACGCCGCATGCTCATCGCACAGATCTCCGACCCGCACATCCGCCCCGCAGGCCAGCTCTACCAGGGCGTGGCCGACTCGAACCGCATGTTCGGGGAAGCCATCGACCACCTGCACGCGCTGGACCGCCGGCCCGACCTCGTGCTGCTGACGGGCGACCTCGTCGACGAGGGCCGCCCCGAGGAATACGCGCAGGCGCGGCGCCTGCTCGCGAAGCTGGAGATCCCGTACCTCGTGATCCCGGGCAACCACGACCGCCGCGAGAACTTCCGCACCGCCTTCGCCGACCACGCCTACCTGCCGGCCGAGGGCGCGCTGCACTACTGCATCGACGAGCACCCCGTGCGCATCGTGGCACTGGACTCGTGCGTTCCCGGCCACCACCACGGCGGCGTCGACGCGCAGGGCCTCGCATGGCTTCAGCGCACGCTGGAGGCCCACCGCGCCAAACCCACGCTGCTGATGCTGCACCACCCGCCCTTCGTCAGCGGCATCCCCTACATGGACACGTACCGCTACATGGACACGCCGCCGCTCGAAGCCATCGTGCGCGGCGCCCCCAACATCGAGCTGGTGCTGTGCGGCCACGTGCATCGCACGATGCTGCGGCGCTGGGCGGGCACCGTCGTGTGCGCCTGCCCGAGCAGCACGACCGAGATCGCGCTGCAACTGGCCGAAGGCGCGGCGCCGGCCTCGTACATGGGACGGCCGGGCTGCATGCTGCACCTGTGGAGCGATACCCACGGCATGGTGAGCCATGTCAGCCACATCGGTGCGATGGAAGGACCATTCCCATTCGCCTGAGCGAGCCGGCGTTCGCGCGCTCAGGATCTCTTCAGGCAAGGCGGACAGAATCCGCCCGGGTTCCGCAAGGAACGACGCAGCCACCCAAACAACGCAGGGGCAGCCCCGGTCGACCAGGAGAGATTCGATGCAGAAACAACAACAGCCCTACTGGTTTCCCGCCAAGCGCTACGGCTGGGGCTGGGGGCTTCCCAATCGCTGGCAAGGCTGGGTGGTGGTCGCCGTCTACGCCGCGCTGGTGCTGACGGCCGTGTATTCGCTTCATCCCGAACAGGAGCCGCTGCGCTTCTTCCTCGGCCTCGCGATTCCGACGCTCGCGCTGGTGGCGGTCTGCTGGCTCAAGGGCGAGCCGCCGCGCTGGCGCTGGGGCGACAAAGACAGCGGGAAATAGGCCGCCACTGCCCCTCGGCGCGCAGAATGTTGCCGGGGATCGTGCTGGCGAGCGGGGCGGTGAGGTGGGGAGCGACGCAGGCGGCACGCTCTTCGACATGGCAGCCTCGGGTGACGCGGGCAGAATGCGACGGATCATCGCGACCGAAACCCGCACGACATTTATCCAATGCCCCGCGCGTCGACGCAGCAACGCTCGACGCGAGTACGCCGGAATGAATCGAGAGGGCGCCGGCTGACAAGCTTCCGGCCGTCGTTGCGGATCAGGCCGCCGCGATGACGCGATCCCGCCCCATCGCCTTCGCGCGATACAGCGCCGCATCGGCCAGCGCCAGCACGTCGTCGATGCCGGTGCCGCCGGAACTGCTCTCCCCGGCCGCCACGCCGATGCTCACCGCCATCGAGCCGACGACGGCCATGGACGAATCCGCCGGGAAGGGCTCGCCAACGGCCTGCCTGAGGCGCGCCGCAATTTCCATCGCCTCGGCCTTGCCGGACTCTGGCAGCAGCACGACGAATTCCTCGCCGCCGTAGCGGCCGAGCACGCCCTTGTCGCCGATGGCGCGCTGCATGCGGTGCACCGCCTCGCGCAGCACGGCGTCGCCCATCTGGTGGCCGAAGCGGTCGTTGATGTCCTTGAAGTGGTCCAGGTCCACCATCAGCAGCGCTCCGCGGCGCTCGCCCGAGGTGAAGGCGCCCTCGCAGGCGTCGAGCACCGCGCGGCGGTTGAGCGCGCCGGTCAGCGGGTCGCGCGTGGCCAGGTATTCGAACTCGGTGTGCACGCGGTCGGTGGCCATCAGGATGGCGGCGATGGTCAGCAGCAGCACGGTGAACGAGTACATGCTGATGTAGAGCGACTGGATCCAGGAGCCCTCCATGAGACCGCTGCCCGCCATGCCCGCCACCACCGACACGAAGCGCAGGGCCGCCACCAGCGCCTGCGCCAGCAGCAGCCCGGTCATCAGCCGCTTGCCGAACACGCGGCCGGTGTGCCGCATGTACAGCAGCGCATGCCGGAAGAACAGCGCCGACACCGCCAGGGTGACGAACAGCAGCCGCATCTCGAAGTCGGGCTTCACGATGCCGAACCAGAAAAGCGCCACCGCCAGGACGCAGTTCAGCACCGTCCAGCCCCGGGTGTCGCTGCGGCCGAACAGGAACTTCTGGCTGCCGGCGTAGTACAGGATGCAGGCCTGGTACAGGACGAAGTTGGCGACGACGATGGTGAGGAAGTCGGGGAAGTAGCCGCGCGCCGCGAACAGCATGGTGCTCACGAACGCCACCAGCGGCGCCCGCGCCCATTCGGCCAGCCCCTGGATGCTGCGCGGGTAGCTGCGCTGCATGAAGAAGACCACGAGCGCCATCACGACGCCCATGACGCCGGCCAGCAGGATGACGGAGCGAGGATCGAGGATGGATGGCGATGCGCCCATGGAGCCCGATTATGTTGGCATCGGCCAACCCCTATCCCGCGGCCCGGTTCCGCAGGCCCGGGCGGGGCCGCTGCTCAGGCCTTTCGGAACACCGGCTCGCGCTTCTCCAGGAAGGCTCTCACGCCCTCGGCGAACTCGGGCCGGTCAAGCAGCTCGCGCTGGCGCTGCGCCTCGTGGCGCATTTGCGCCACCAGCGGCTGGCCGGCGGCAGACTCGTACACCGCGCGGATCTCGCGCGCCGCATGCGCGGGCAGCCGCGCGAGCCGCTGCGCCACCGACACGGCCTGCGCGCGCAGTTCGGCATCGTCCACGCAGGCCCACACCAGGCCCCATTGCGCGGCCTGCTCGCCCGAGAGCCGCTCGCCGAGCAGCGACATGCCCACGGCCCGCGCGCGGCCCACCAGCCGTTCGAGGAACCAGGTGGTGCCCAGGTCGGGCACGATGCCCAGTCTCGGCATGAAAGGCAGGTAGAAGTAGGACGAGCGTGCCGCGATCACCACGTCTGCCGCCAGCGCCACGCCGACACCTGCGCCCGCCGCCGGACCGTTGATGGCGCTCACCACCGGAAAGGGCATGCCGCGCAGGTCCTCGATGAGCCGGTTCGACAGCGCCTCCATCGCATCGGCCGTGCGCTGGCCGATGCTGCCGTCCCCGCCGCCGGGGCCCATGCTCGACAGGTCTGCGCCCACGCAGAAGGACTTGCCCGCGCCGGTCAGCACCAGCGCGCGCACCGTGCCCGCCTCGCCTTCCTTGCGCAACTGCGCGAGCCTGTCGCGCAGCGCCTGCTGCAGCCCGGCCGTCAGCGGATTGAGCCGCTTCGGGATGTTGAAGCTGACGATCTCCACATCGCCTTCGCGCTCGCACAGGATGGGGTCTTCATCCACGTAACCCATGCCTTGCTCCACGGCCGTCACAGCCGCTCGACGATGGTCACGTTGGCCATGCCGCCGCCCTCGCACATGGTCTGCAGGCCGTAGCGCTTGCCACGCTGGCCGAGCGCGTGCACGAGCGTGGTCATGAGCTTGGTGCCCGACGCGCCCAGCGGATGCCCCAGTGCGATCGCGCCGCCGTTCACGTTCAGCCGCGCGGGGTCGGCATCCAGCGTCTGCAGCCAGGCCAGCGGCACCGGCGCGAAGGCCTCGTTGACTTCGTACAGGTCGATGTCGGAGATCTTCATGCCCGCCTTCTTCAGCGCGCGCTGCGTGGCGGGCAGCGGGGCTTCCAGCATGATCACCGGGTCGTGCCCCATCACGCTCATGTGGTGGATGCGCGCGAGCGGCTCCACGCCCAGCGTCTTCAGGCCGCGCTCGTTCACCACCATCAGGCCGCTGGCGCCGTCGCAGATCTGGCTGGCGGTGGCCGCGGTGCAGCGCCCACCCTCGGCGATGAGCTTCACGGCGGCGATGCTCTCCAGCGTGGCGTCGAAGCGGATGCCTTCGTCCACGGTGTGCTGCTCGCCGGGCTCGGCGCCGTCGGCCATGCGCACCGACACGGGCACGATCTCCTGCTCGAAATGGCCGGCCCTGGTGGCGGCGATGGCGCGCCTGTGGCTTTCCAGCGCATAGCGGTCGAGCTCGTCCTTCTCGATGCCGTAGTTCCTCGCGATCATCTCGGCGCCGGTGAACTGGCTGAACTGCACGTCGGGATAGCGCCTGGCCATGAGCGGACTCACGTAGAAGCCCAGCCCGTTCTTCAGCGGCAGCGTGACGGGCATGCCCATGGGCACGCGCGTCATGCTTTCCACGCCGGCGGCGATCACGATGTCCATGGTGCCCGACATCACGGCCTGCGCCGCGAAGTGCAGCGCCTGCTGCGACGAGCCGCACTGCCGGTCGACCGAGGTGGCCGGCACCGATTCGGGCAGCTTCGAAGCGAGCACCGCGTTGCGCGCGATGTTGGAAGACTGCTCGCCGGCCTGGTCGACGCAGCCCATGATGACGTCCTCGACCAGCGCCGGGTCGGCGCCGGTGCGCTCCACAAGCGCGTCGAGCACCTGCGCTGCGAGGTCGGCTGGGTGCCAGCCGGCGAGGCGGCCGTTGCGGCGGCCGCCGGCGGTGCGCGCGGCGGCGACGATGAATGCTTCGGGCATGCGAGTTCTCCTGTCTGTATCTGTGTGGATGTAGGGATCGGATCAGCGCGGCGCCATGCGGATGGCCCCGTCGAGCCGCACGCTCTCGCCGTTGAAGTAGCCGTTGGTGATCATCAGCTCCGCCAGCGTCGCGTATTCCGCCGGGTTGCCCAGGCGCTTCGGAAACGGCACCGACGCCGCCAGCGCCGCCTTCACGTTGTCGGGCGCGCCCTGCAGCAGCGGCGTGTCGAAGATGCCCGGCAGGATGGTGTTGACGCGGATGCCCTCGCTCATCAGGTCGCGCGCGATGGGCAGCGTCATGCCGACGATGCCGGCCTTCGATGCGGTGTAGGCCGCCTGCCCCATCTGGCCGTCCTGCGCGGCCACCGAGGCGGTGTTGACGATGGCGCCGCGTTCGCCGTCCTGCAGCATGCCGAGCGTGAGCATGCCGGCGGCCGACTTGGCGATGCAGCGGAAGGTGCCGACCAGGTTGATCTGGATGATGCGGTCGAAATTCGCGAGCGGAAAGTGCTTGATCTCGCCGGTGGCCTTGTCGCGGCTCGCGGTCTTCACCGCGTTGCCGATGCCGGCGCAATTGACCAGCACGCGCTCCTGGCCGTGCGCGGCGCGCGCCCTGGCGAAGGCGGCGTCCACCTGCTCCTCGGAGGTGACGTCGACCTTGCAGAAAATGCCGCCGAGTTCCTTCGCCAGCGCCTCGCCCTGCTCGGCGTTGAGGTCGAAGAGCGCGACTTTCACGCCGTGGCCCGCGAGGCGGCGCGCGGTGGCGGCGCCCAGGCCCGAGGCGCCGCCGGTGACGACGGCCGCAATGCTGGAATCGAGTTGCATCTGCTGGTGTCCTTGAGGTGTCTTGAATGGTTTGTCCACATCCAGTTTAGGAAGCAGAATCGGCCGCACACATCGTCGGAAACGACGGGATTTCAGCGCCGCATGCAGCCGCCCACACCCCGCATCCTCGAAACCAAGCTCAATCCCCCGGCCTTCGTCGCCACGCAGGTGCCGCGCACCGCGATCGGGGAAGAGGTCGCCTCGGCGGCCGTGAAGCTGGTGCTGGTGCGCGCGCCGGCCGGCTTCGGCAAGACCACCGCCATGGCGCAGATCCGCGAGCGCATGGAGGCCCGCGGCATCGCCACCGCGTGGCTCACGCTGGACCGCGCCGACAACGACGTCTCGCGCTTTCTCGACTGCCTGGCCGAGGCCGTGCAGCGCCTGGGCGTGGAGGAGGCGCGCGGCAACAACAGCAACCCCTTCGACGCGGTGGCCGCGCTGGCGGCGCACGAGTCGCCCTTCACGCTCTTTTTCGACGACTTCGAGCGGGTGCAGGAGCCGGCCGTGCTGGGGCTGGTGCGCGAGATCGTCGAGCACCTGCCGCGCCGGGGGCAGATCGTGATCGGCTCGCGCAGCCTGCCCGACCTGGGCCTGGGCCGGCTGCGCGCACGCGGGCAGCTCACCGAGATCGACACCGACCGGCTGCGCTTCAGCCTGGAGGAGACCGGCGCCTTCTTCGGCCCGCGCCAGGCGCTGCCGCCCGAAATGCTTTCGCTGCTGCACCGCAAGACCGAGGGCTGGGTGGCGGCGATCTGGCTCGCTTCGATGGCGCTGGAGCGCCACGGCACCGGCACCGAGACCGCCACCGCCACTGCTTTTGTCGAGCGCTTCTCGGGCTCCGACCGCGCGGTGGCCGAGTACCTGGCCGAGGACGTGCTCGCGCACCAGCCCAAGGAGATCCGCGACTTCCTGCTGCGCACCAGCATCCTGCGGCAGCTCGACGCATCGGTGTGCCAGGCGCTGTGCCCGCGCGTGGACTGCGCGGCCATCCTCGAGCGGCTGGCCGCGTCGAACCTTTTCCTCACGCCGGTGATGAGCAGCGACGGCGACGCGTGGCGCTATCACAGCCTCTTCGCCGACTTCCTTCGCGCCCAGCTCGCGCGCGAGATGCCTGGCGAGCCGGCGCGCCTGCATCTCGCGGCCTCGGGCTGGTACGAGTCGCACGGCCGCCCGGTGCCCGCCATCGACCACGCCATCGAGGGCGGCGACCATCCGCATGCGCTGAATCTGCTCGACCACCATGCCGCGCAGTTCCTCGAAGAGGGCCGCATGCGCATGCTGGCGCGCTGGTTCTCGGCCATTCCCGAGCACCAGCTGCGCGAGCACCCCTTCCTGCAGCCGATCTCGCTGTGGGCCACCTGCTTCACCCACGGCCCATGGGACGCGATGCGGCAGCTCGACGCATCGGGCTGCCTCGACAGCCCCATCGCCGAGGTGCGCGCGAGCGCCCACACGCTGGTGCCGCTGCTGCTGGCCATGCAGGACCGCCACGACGAGGCCTACGAGGCCGGCCGCCTGAGCCTGGCGCGCCTGCCCACCGGCCTGGCCTTCGCCGACAGCGTGCTGCTCAACGCCATGGCCCACATCCTCGCGGTGCGCGGTGACCAGCACGAGGCGCGGCGGCTGCTCGACGCCGCGCGGCGCGAGCAGGGCAACAGCGCCTTCAACCGCATGTACACCGAGTCGCTTGCGGGCCTGTTCGACCTGCACGAAGGCCGGCTGCGGCAGGCCACCGCGCGGCTGCGCATGGCGGTCGATTCGACGCATGCCGTGTCGTACAACCACAGCCACGGCAACGCATGGGCCGGCGTGCTGTATGCGGGCGCCGTCTACGAGACCAACCAGCTCGTGCAGGCCGAGCGGCTGCTCAACGTCTACCTGCCGCTGGCGCGCGACGTGGGGCTGCCCGACCACATGATCCTGAGCCACGCGATGCGCTCGAGGCTGGCCTTCCACGCGGGCGACATCGACGCGGCCTTCCAGGCGCTCACCGAGCTCGAGTACCTGGGCCACCAGCGCCAGCTGCCGCGCGTGGTGGCCGGCGCCAAGCTGGAGCGCTCGCGCATGCTGCTGCTGCAGGGCAACGGCCCGGCCTCGCACGACGAACTGCTGCGCGCCGACGACCCCGCCCTGTGGGAACGCGAGCGCCGCCAGCGCCTGCCCGCGCACGACCTCGACTACCTCGCGCTCGCCAAGGCGCGCTGGGAGATCGCCTTCGGCGACGCGCGCATGGCGCTCTCGGTGCTCGACGCCGAACTGCACGCCGCGCTCGCCGTGGCCCGCAACCGCCGCGCGCTCAAGCTCAGGGTGCTGCGCGCCCTCGCCCTGCAACGCGCCGGCGACCCGGCCGCCGCCACCGAGGAGTTCGCAGAGGTGCTGCAGGCCGCGAGCCAGGAAGGCTTCATGCGGCTGATCCTCGACGAGGGCCCGGCCGTCGGCACGCTGGTGCACCGCTGCGCCGCCGCGATGCAGGAAGGCGGCGGCGACCCGATCCTCGCCGACCACCTGCAGCGCCTGCTGCAGGCCGTGGGGCCGATGGCGGCACCGGCCGAGTCGGAAGCGCCGGCCGGCGACGCCATCGAGGAGCCGCTCACGCGCAAGGAAATCCGCGTGCTGCAGCTGCTGGCCGAGGGCTACTCGAACAGCGCGATGGCCGAGAAGCTCTTCGTGTCCGACAGCACCGTGCGCACGCACCTGCGCAACATCAACATGAAGCTGGACGCGAAGAGCCGGACGCAGGCGGTGGCGATCGCGCGCAGGCTCGGTGTCATCCGATAGCCTTACATCCGGCCTTTTTCAGGCACCGCGCACCCCCTGAACTACGGATTCCGGTGATACCCCGCCGGTGCCTGCGTCCCTAGCATTTCCCTCTGTGTTCCAACTGCCGCGATAGCGCAAGGCGCATCGCGGCGCATGGGAATCCCGGCCCGGCGCCGCACCCCGAGGCGCCCGCAGGAAGCCATGCAAGAACCAGAGAGCGGACTCAAGCCGAAGCACCATGCCCAAAGGAATCCCCAACCCCGCAGCCATGTACGGCATCTACCCTCGCAGCTGGGGCTACGAGGTGTCGATCGTGCGAAACGGAAAGCGCTACTTCCAGCAGTTCGGCCGCGCCAGCTACGGCGGTGACGCGCAGGCGCTGCGCCAGGCGCAGGAGTGGCGCGACGGCGTGGTACGCAGCGTGCCGCCGGTGCCGCGGCGCACGCGGGCCGAGAAGCTGCGCATCAACAACACCACGGGCGTGTCGGGCGTGTTCTGCCAGGTCGCGCCCGGCGGCAGGGTGCGGGCCTGGGTCGCCAAGACCTACATCGGGCAGGATGAGATCCTGCGCACCGACTTTCCCGTGAACACGGTGGGCGAGGCGGCGCAGGCGCTGGCCATCGAGGAGCGCGCGCGCCAGCTCGAGCGCATGGACGGGCTCGCCAAGCTGCATCCGGCCGAGGAGAGCATCCGCACGAGCCCGCCGTCTGCTCCCGCCGGGCTGCTGGCCCCCAAGCGCTCGAAGTCGGAGATCAGGCGCAGCACCAATTCGAGCGGTGTGAGCGGCGTGCACTTCAAGGCGCCGAACCCGGGCCATCCGGGCTACTGGCTCGCCATCACGTACACGGCCGGCCGCGGCAGCGTGAGCAAGGCCTTCTCCATCAAGGAGCACGGGCCCGAGAAGGCGAAGCAGCTGGCCATCGAGGAGCGCCAGCGCCAGCTCGAGGAGAAGCTCGCGTTCCTGCAGCAGGACAGCAGCGTCGCCGCCAGGACGCCGCCGCTTTCCATTCCCTTCCTGTTCGACCAGCCTTCGCAGGCGTCCTCGCTGCAGCACGGCATGGCTGCCGGCGGGACAAGGCCGCCGCAGTGAACCCGCCCGCTTCCGGGACCGGCTCCGTTGGCGCGGCTGCCGGCGGATATGCGCGCCCGGCGCGCTCCCGCGAAGATATTTTTCCGATCTGTTGCGTGCGAGCGAATTCGTGGCGGCGCTTCGGCCAGAATAGCTTCGAAAAATGCGCGCCGAAGCGAGACGCGCAAGCCGGGGAGCCCATCGGAATCAGCATCGGCGATGCTGAGTACGGAAGTAGCAGCATCACGTCGAGAATGCCCAAAGGTGTCCCGAACCCGGCAGCCATGTATGGCATCTACTCCAGGTCCTGGGGTTTCGAAGTTTCCATCGTCCGCAACGGCGTGCGCCATCACAGGCTGTTCGGCAAGGCCAGCTATGGCGGCGCGGAACAGGCGCTGCTCCATGCGCAGGACTGGCGCGACCACATCGTGCGCAGCGTGCCGCCACAGCCGCGCAGCGCGCGCGCCGAGAAGCCCCGCGCCAACAACAGCACCGGCGTGACCGGCGTGTTCCACCATCTCGCGCCGGGCGGCCGCGTGCGGGCCTGGATGGCCAAGACCTACATCGCGCCCGACGAGATCCTGCGCACCGATTTCTCCGTCGCCGAGCTCGGCGACGCCGCGCAGGCGCTGGCGATCCAGGAACGCGCGCTGCAGCTCAAGCGCATGACGGGACTGGCGCACATCCACCCGGCGGAGGAAGCGATCCGCATGGGCCTGTCGGCCCACCCCGCCGGGCCGCACGAACCCAAGCGCTCCAAATCCGAGATCACCCGGCGCAACAACACCAGCGGCGTGAGCGGCGTGCATTTCAAGACGCCGAACCCCAGCCACCCCGGCTACTGGCTGGCCATCACCTACACGGCGGGCAAGGGCAGCGTGAGCAAGGCCTTTTCGGTGAAGACATACGGCGCGGAGGTGGCGAAGAACATGGCCATCGCCGAGCGTGCGAACCAGCTCGCCGACAAGCGGCGGGCGACCGGCAACCAAGAAGAACGGCAGAGAGGAAAAGCCGAGCAGGGAGCCCGTGCGGCATCCGGCGCGCGGCGGAACAACTGATGAGGTCACTGCAAGAAAGAGGCTTCGCGAAGACTGCGAAGCCGGGGAGCGGCTGTGCGCGCGGAGCGGCTCGCCGATGAGGCACAAGCAACTGCACCAGCTGCTGCGCGTGGCGTCGCACCTGATGGACCAGGCCGCGGCCGAAGTACACGCCACCGACCTCGGCCCGGTGGACGAGAACATCCAGCGCATCGGCCGCGCCTTGATCGAGGTGATCGAGGTGCAGCGCCAGATCTACGCCGCGCAGCCGGAACTGCAGCCCAAGACGCTGGCCGCCACATCGCGCGAGAGCGATGCCAACCGGCTCTTCACCCAGTTCACGATGGAGGCGCTGGAACTGGAGGACGCGGGCGACCCCGAGGCGGCGCGCGAGAAGTACACGCAGTTCATCGGCCTGTCGCCCTCGTATCCCCACCGCGAGATCGCGCGGGCGGAAATCAGGCGGCTGTCGTGACCCGGCCGGGGCTCAGAGCGCCCCGCCTTGGAAAGCCAGGGCTCAGAGCGCCCTGGCGATCACCTCCTTCATGATCTCGTTGGTGCCGCCGTAGATGCGCTGCACCCGCGCGTCGGCGTACATGCGCGCCACCATGTATTCGTTCATGAAGCCGTATCCGCCGAAGAGCTGCAGGCATTCGTCGACCACGCGGCCCTGTGCTTCCGAGCCCCAGAGCTTGGCCATGGAGGCGGTGGCGGTGTCGAGCCTGCCGGCCACGAGGTCCTCGATGCAGCGGTCGATGAAGGCGCGGCCCACCTTGATCTGCGTGGCGATCTCGGCGAGCTTGAACTTCGTGTTCTGGAACTCGGCCACCGGCTTGCCGAAGGCCTTGCGGTCGCGCACGTAGTCGAGCGTGGCCTGGTAGGCGCCTTCCATGGTGGCCAGCGCGCTCAGGCCGATGATGGTGCGCTCGTAAGGCAGGTCGCTCATGAGCTGGAAGAAGCCCTGGCCCTCCACGCCGCCGAGCAGCGCGTCGGCGCTCACGCGCACGTCGTCGAAGAAGAGCTCGGAGGTGTCCTGCGCCTTCATGCCGATCTTGTCGAGCACGCGGCCCACGCGGAAGCCCTCGCAGCCTTCGGTCTCCACGATGAGGATCGACGTGCCCTTGGCGCCCTGCGTCGGGTCGGTCTTGCACACCACCAGCACCACGCCGGCCAGAAAGCCGTTGGTGATGAAGGTCTTGGAGCCGTTGACGACATAGCCGCCGTCCTTCTTCTCGGCGCGGGTGCGCACGCCCTGCAGGTCGGAGCCTGCGCCGGGTTCGGTCATGGCGATGGCGCCCACCATCTCGCCGCGCGCCATGCGCGGCAGGTAGTGACGCTTCTGCGCCTCGGTGCCGTGGTTGAGGAAGTAGTGCGCCACGATGCTGTGCACCGAGGTCGCCATGCCGGTGAGCGCGCGGCGCGACATCTCCTCGTAGAACACGGCCTCGTGGCGGAAGTCGCCGCCGGCGCCGCCGTACTCCTCGGGAATGTCGGCGCACAGCAGGCCGAGCGCGCCGGCCTTGCGCCAGACCTCGTGGCCCACATGGCCGCGCTTGCGGGCTTCCTCGTCGTGCGGGAGCACTTCGGTCTCGATGAAGCGCTCCACGTTGTCACGGTACAGCTCCAGGTCTTCGTCGCTCCACGAGCGGCGGAAATCGATGGCCATGTTGTCTTCCTTTGCTTTCTCTGATTCTTGCGTCCCGGGCCTCAGCCGACGCGCCGTTCCCGCCCGGCCCAGAAGGGCTCGCGCAGCTGGAACTTCTGCAGCTTGCCGGCCGCCGAGAGCGGCAGCGCGTCGCGGAACTCCACGCTGCGCGGGCACTTGTAGTTCGCGATGTGCTCGCGGCAGTGGGCGATGACGGCATCGGCCTCCAGCGCCATGCCCTCGCGCCGCACGATCACCGCGTGCACGCGCTCGCCCCACTTGTCGTCGGGCACGCCGATCACGGCAGACATCAGCACCTGCGGCATCTGCGCGATGGCGTTCTCGACCTCGGCCGAATAGACGTTCTCGCCGCCGCTGACGATCATGTCCTTCATGCGGTCGACCACGTAGACGAAGCCCTGCTCGTCCATGTAGCCGCCGTCGCCGGTGTGCATCCATCCGCCGCGCAGCGCGGCCTCGGTCTGCCCGGGCTTGTTCCAGTAGCCCTTCATCACCATCGGGCCGCGCGCGACGATCTCGCCGACCTGCCCGGGAGGCAGCTCCTTGTCTTCGCCGTCGACGATGCGCACCTCGGCGATGGGCACCGGCGTGCCCGCCGAACGCAGCAGGCGATCCCGGTCAGGACCGGGCAGATGGCAGTGCGGCGAGAGCGCCGTGACCACGGGCGACAGCTCCGTCATGCCGTAGACCTGCGCGAAGGCGGCGCCGGGAATGGCGCGCATCGCCTGGTCGAGCAGCGCGGCGTCTATGGGCGCGGCACCATAGAACAGCAGCTGCAGGCTCGACAGGTCGAACTCCGCGAAGCGCGGATGCTCGACCACGCGCTTGATCATCGTCGGCACCATGAACATCTCGGTGATGCGCGCGGACTGCACGGCCTGCAGCACCGCCAGCTCGTCGAACATCGGCAGCACGTGCGTGGGCGTGAGCCGCAGCATGTTCTGGATGGTGGCGCCGCAGCCGGCCACATGGAACATGGGCGCGGCGACGAGGGCTACCGCGTTCTGCGCATCGCGCGGCAGGGCCGCCACCGTGCTTAGCGCGTTGATGCAGAGGTTGCCGTGGGTGAGCATCACGCCCTTGGGCTGCCCGGTGGTGCCGCCGGTGTACATGATGGCGGCGAGCTCGTCGGAGTGGTGCGGTGCGTCCTCGACGGGCTCGGCCTGCGCCAGCAGCGCCTCGTAGCCCACCATGCCCTCGGGCACCGCGCCGTCGCCGCAGTAGACCACGGTGCGCAGCGAGGCCGAGAGCTGGCGCAGTGCCGGCACCATCTGCACGAACAGGTCGTCCACCAGCAGGATGCGGGTGTCGCAGTCGTCCAGCGAGTAGGCGACCTCCTTCGGGTTCCAGCGGATGTTGACCGGGTTGATCACGCCGCCGCCCCACCAGGTGCCGAAGAAGTATTCGACGAAGCGGTGCGAGTTGAGGCTCATCATGCCGACGCGGTCGCCGCTGCCCATGCCGAGCTGTTTCAACACGGCGCCCAGGCGCGCGACGCGATCGGCGAGCGTGGCGAAGTCCAGCCGCGTGGCGCCGCAGACGATGGCTGCGGCCTTCGGCTTCTCGCGCCGGCCCTTGTGCAGGGGTTGGGTGAGGAACATGGTTGCTGTCTCCGTTCTCTTTTTCCTTCTTCAAGCCCCGCACAGGGGCGCGATGGCTTCCGCCGCCACGCCCCAGCGGCGCAGCACCGTCGGGCCGTCGTCGCGCGCCGCGGGCTGCGGCACCACGGGCGCGGTGCGGCTGAAGCGCGGCGCCGGCGCGGGCTGCACCACGCCGCCCACGTTGGCGAAGGTGCCGCGCGCCACGTTGTGCGGGTGCTCCGGGGCCTCGTCCCAGTCGAGCACGGGCGCGAAGCAGGCGTCGCTGCCTTCGAGCAGCACGCACCACTCGTCGCGCGTGCGGGTGCGGAACACGTCGGCCATGCGCAGCTTGAGCAGCGGCCAGCGGTCGGCGTCCATCTGCGCGTCGAAGGCGGTGTCGTCGGCGATGCCGCAGCGCTCGCGCAGCAGCGCGTAGAACTGCGGCTCGATGGCGCCCACCGCCACGTACCTGCCGTCGGCGCAGGCGTAGGTGTCGTAGAAGTGCGCGCCGCCGTCGAGCATGTTCTCGCCGCGCTGGTTGCTCCACTGGCCGGCCGACCTGAAGCCGTACATCATGGAAGACAGCAGCGCCGCGCCGTCGGTCATGGCGGCGTCGACCACCTGTCCCTGGCCCGAGCCCTTGGCCTCGTGCAGCGCGGCGAGGATGCCGAAGGCCAGCAGCATCGCGCCGCCGCCGAAGTCGCCCACGTAGTTCAGCGGCGGCACCGGCGGCTCGCCCGCGCGGCCGATGGCGTGCAGCGCGCCGCTGATGGCGATGTAGTTGATGTCGTGGCCCGCCGCATGCGCGAGCGGCCCGTGCTGGCCCCAGCCGGTCATGCGGCCGTACACCAGCCGCGGGTTGCGCGCGTGGCACTCGGCGGGACCGAGCCCCAGCCGCTCCATCACGCCGGGGCGGAAGCCTTCGATGAGCACGTCGGCCCTGGCGATGGCGTCGAGCACCGATTGCGCGGCGCCTTCCGCGCGCAGATCGACCTGCAGCGTGCTGCGCCCGCGCGCGAGGATGTCGTGCGGCGCAGTGCGCGTGCCAGGCCGCTCGATGCGGATCACCTCCGCGCCCATGTCGGCAAAGAGCATCGCGCAGAACGGCCCCGGGCCGATGCCCGCCATCTCGATCACCCGAAGGCCTTGCAGTGGACCAGCCATGGTGCGTCTCCTGTGTGTGGAGGCATCTTGGCGCCGGGCCCACGGCGCCGCATCGTCGAAAGCGACGAATGCGCGGCGCTATGCCATCGCGGCGGCGGCACGCAGCTTCGCCACGCGCCGCAGATGCCACGAAGGCGGGCCGAACTGGCCTTCGATGAGCGTGGCGCGGCGCACGTAGTGGCCCACCGCCAGCTCTTGCGTCATGCCCATGCCGCCGTGCAGCTGCACCGCGCCCTGCCCCACGGCCTTGCAGGCCTTCGCGGCGGCCACCTTGGCGGACGAAACGGCGCGTGCGCGTTCCGGCGCGGATGCCGTGTCGATGGCTTCACCCACGCTGGCGGTGAGCGCCGCCGCCTGCTCCAGTGCCATGTGCATGTCGGCAAGCCGGTGCTGCAGCACCTGGAAGCTCGCGATCGGCACGCCGAACTGCCTGCGCTGGCGCACATAGTCGAGCGTGTCGCGCATCAGGCGGCGCATGACGCCGACGGACTCGGCGCAGACGGCGAGCGTGGCTTCGTCGAGCGCCTGTTCGATCTGCAGCAGCGCGGCGCCTTCCGTGCCCAGCAAGGCATCGGCGGGCAGGCGCAGGTCGTCGAGGGCGATGTCGGCTGCGCGGCCGCCGTCGCGCGTCGGATAGGCGCGAAGGCGCAGGCCGGGCGCGTTCTTCGGAACGACGAAGAGCGAGAGGCCGGCACCGCTTCGCGCGCTCAAGAGCAGGTGGCTGGCCCATGGAGCGACATGCACCACGGCCTTGCGGCCGTCGAGGCGGAAGGAGCCGTCGGCATCGCGCACGGCTTGGGCCTGCACGTCGGCGCGGTCGTACCGGCTCTGCGGCTCGGCGTGCGCGAAGGCGAGTACGGCTTCGCCGGCGACCACGCGAGCGAGCAGCGCATCGGCCTGCGCGCCGGGGTTGCGCTGCAAAAGGCCGGCGCCGATCACCATCGTCGACAGATAAGGCTCGGCGGCGAGCGCGCCGCCCAGCGTTTCCATCATCGCAAGATGCGCGGCCATGCCTCCGCCCAGGCCGCCCTGCGAGTCGGGCAGTGGCGCGCGCAGCAGGTCGAGATCGGTGGCGAGGCCGCGCCAGAACGGCGGCGGTGCGTCGTCGGCCTTGCGCAGCACGTACAGGCGCTGCTCGAAGCCGTGGTTGTCGTCGAGGTAGCGCGCGAGGCTGTCGCGCAGCATCGCCAGGGTGTCGTCGCGTTCGGTGGTGGCGTTCATGGAGCGGCCTCTCTCAGTTCGCCAGCAGGTGGGCCGCGACGATGTTGCGCTGCACTTCGTTCGAGCCCGCATAGATCGAAGCCGCGCGGTCGTTGAGGTAGGCCGACATCGAGAACACGGCGTCCTCGGGAACGGGCAGCGCGCCACCCTGCAGGCCGTCGTCCAGCGGCAGGTCGGCGGCGGCGTAGTGGGCGGCGATTTCGACGCCCAGCTCGGTCAGCCGCTGGCGCAGTTCGGAGCCCAGCACCTTGCCCATCGACGGGCGGATGCCGTGCGGCTCGCCGCGGGCCTGCGCGCGCAGCGATTGCAGCTCGGTGGCCTCGAGCGCGTCGATGGCGCATTCGGCTTCGGCCAGGCGCAGTGCCATGTCGTCGGCCTCGTGCGGGTCGCCCGCCAAGAAGGCCGCATCGGCCGCCGCCTGCAGCCGGCGCAGGCGCGCGCGCAGCATCGGCGCCCACGCGCCGCCGCGCTCGTGCTGCAGCAGGTACTTGGCGATGGTCCAGCCCTGGTTCTCCTCGCCGATGAGCCCCTCGGCCGGCACGCGCACGTCGTCGAAGAACACCTGGTTGAGCTCGTGGTCGCCCGAGATGCTGATGATCGGCCGGATGGTGATGCCCGGCGTCGGGATATCGAAGCACAGGAAGCTGATGCCTTGCTGCGGCTTGCCGCCAGCGGCGGTGCGCACCAGGCAGAACATGCGGTTGGCGTACTGGGCGTGGGTGGTCCAGATCTTGGTGCCGTTGATGACGTAGTGGTCGCCATCTCGCACGGCTTTGCACTGCAGCGAGGCCAGGTCGGAGCCCGACTGCGGCTCCGAGTAGCCCTGGCACCAGTAGTCCTCGCCCGAGCGGATGCCGGGCAGCCAGGCGCGCTTCTGCGCCTCGGTGCCGAAGGCGATGATCACCGGCGCGACCATGCCCGGGCCCATGGGCGCGCGCGCCGGCGCGTCGGCGGCCGCCAGCTCGGCCGAGAAGATGTAGTGCTGCATCGGCGTCCAGCCGGTACCGCCATGCTCCACCGGCCAGTGCGGCACGCTCCAGCCGCGCCTGGCGAGGATGCGGTGCCAGCGGTTGCCGTATTCGTAGTCGCTGAAGATGCCCGAGCTGCGCCGGCCGGCGGCGCGCAGCTCGGGCGTCAGCTCGCGCGCGAGGAAGTCTCGAACCTCGTCGCGGAATGCGGTTTCCGCGGCCGTGAGTGCCCAGGCCATGTGTTTGTCGTCTCCATTCGGGATGCTGCGGCGAGTGTGATGCCGGCGGGGGCCGGTGGCATCGTCGGATCGGACGAACGTGGTTTGGCCGCCAGCGACCTACGGATTCCAGTGGACTTCTGTTTTCATCCGGGATAGTCCGATACGCCGCCGTGCCGCTTCCTGCTTCAATCTGCCGGGGAGTCGTTCCGGGCGCAGAAAAATGCGCCGCGCTGAAGGAGCACCGCAGTGAGCACTGTCATTCCCGGCTTCCCGCACGCCAGCGTCGAGCGGCTGTGCGACTACGAACTGCCGGAACCGCCTGCCGCCGCCTCCACCCTTTTCCAGAACCTGCCGGAAGCCGACGGCCCCGAGAAGCTCGCGCTGGCCTGGTGGCTGTGGATGGACGAGCTGGGCAAGAGCATGTTCAGGCACTACGACGCCTGGCGCGAGCAGCTCGGCCACGCGACGGCGAACGGCCCCGATCGCAAGGGCTGACGGCCGGCCGCACCGCGCTCAGGCGGCGACGGCTTCGCGCTGCGGCGCCGCCTTCGCGGGCACGGGCATGTGCCTGGCCCAGTCGATGATTTCCAGCGTGCCGTCGGCATGCTCGGCCAGCGCCGTCAGGCTCTCGACCCAGTCGCCGTCGTTGCAGTAGAGGATGCCGTCGATGTCGCGCATCTCGGCATGGTGGATGTGGCCGCAGACCACGCCCTGCGCGCCGCGCTTGCTGGCTTCGCGGGCCACGGCCACTTCGAAGTCGCCCACGTAGCTCACGGCCCGCTTGACCTTGCCCTTGAGGTACTTGGACAGCGACCAGTACGGCAGCCCCATGCGCGCGCGCAGCGAGTTGAGGTGGCGGTTGAGCTTGAGCGTGAATTCGTAGAGCGAGTCGCCCACGTAGGCCAGCCACTTGGCGCACTGGATCACGCCGTCGAACAGGTCGCCGTGGATGATCCAGAGCTTGCGGCCGTCGGCCGTCTCGTGGATCCATTCCTCGGCCACGTCGATGCCGCCGAAGTTGTGGTGCAGGTACTTGCGGGCGAACTCGTCGTGGTTGCCCGGAATGAAGATCACGCGCGTGCCCTTGCGCGCCTTGCGCAGCAGCTTCTGGATCACGTCGTTGTGCGCCTGCGGCCAGTACCAGTGCCGCTTGAGCTGCCAGCCGTCGATGATGTCGCCGACCAGGAACAGGGTCTCGCACTCGGTGTGCTTGAGGAAATCGAGCAGGGCCCGGGCCTGGCAGCCGGGCGTGCCCAGGTGCAGGTCGGAGATCCAGAGGGTGCGGAATTGCAGTGGCGGACGCCCGCGATCGTCGTCCTCGGGGTCGAGGGCCCGGGTCGCGGTGTCGCGCCATGCGCGAAGGAAAGCGTCGTCGCGTTGCATGGCCGGGTAGGCTCCCACCGCCGGGTGACCATACGATGGCGTCCCCGTGACATCCCGATGACTTGTCGCAGCGCAGCAACGCACAATCGCGCGATGCGACCTGGCCAGATCATCGTTCTAGCGACCCCTGTCTTCTTCCTGCTGATGGGGATCGAATTCGCGGTCGGCCGCGCGCGTGCCCGCCGCGGCACGGGACAGGACACCTACCGCCTCGCCGACGCCATCAACAGCGTCGGGCTGGGCATGCTGAGCCAGATCAGCGCGGTGCTCACCGGCCTTCTGCGCATCGGCATCTACACGGCCGTGTACTCGTCGATCGCGCTCTTTCCGCAGGAAGCAGCGAAGGAGTTCTGGACCGCCTGGTACGGCTGGCTGCTGGCGCTCGTGTTCTACGACTTCTGCTACTACTGGCTGCACCGCATGGGCCACGAGTCGGCCGTGCTGTGGGCCGCGCACGTGGTGCACCACCAGAGCCAGCACTACAACCTCTCGACCGCGCTGCGCCAGACCTCCAGCAGCGCGCTGCTGGGCTGGATCTTCTACCTGCCGATGGCGGTGGCGGGCGTGCCGCCGCTGGTGTTCGTCGTGGTGTCGCTCGTCGACCTGCTCTACCAGTTCTGGGTGCACACCGAGCAGGTGGGCAGGCTGGGCTGGTTCGACCGCTGGTTCTGCTCGCCCTCGAACCATCGCGTGCACCATGCGGTGAACGACCGCTACCTCGACCGCAACTACGGCGGCGTGCTGATCGTGTGGGACCGCATCTTCGGCACCTTCCGCGAGGAAGACGAGCGCTGCGTCTACGGCACGCGCGGCGGGCTGCGCAGCTGGGACCCGCTGTGGGCCAACGCCGAGGTCTACTGGGCGCTCGCGAAGGATTCATGGCACGCGCGCAGCTGGGCCGACAAGCTGCGCGTATGGATCAGGCCGCCGGGCTGGCGGCCGGCCGACGTGGCGGCGCGCTTTCCGAAGCCGCCCTTCGACATCGCGAAGGTGACGCGCTACGAACCGGTGGTGAGCGCGGGCGTGCAGTGGTTCGCGGGCATCCAGTTCCTGCTGCTGGTCGGGTTCGCGGTGGTGTTCCTGTGGTTCTCCGACCTCCTGCCGCTGCCGCATTCGGCCGTGTGGCTGGCCGCGCTGACGGCCATGCTGTGGGCGATCGGCGGCGTTCTGCAGGGGCGGCTGGCCGTCACGGAGGTGCTGCTGATCGAGGCAGCCGCCCTGGCCACGGCCAGCGCGGCACTGGGCATCGGCTGGCTGCACTACCTGTTCAAGCCGCTGGCGCTGTCGATCGCGATCTTCCTCGCGGCCCGGCGGGCGCTTTCGGCCGGCCCGATCACCGGCTTCGATGGCCTGCTGCTGGCGGGCCTGGTCGCCTCGCTGGCAGGCGACGTGCTGCTGATGGGGCCGGGCGGGATGTTCGTGCCGGGCCTCGTGTGCTTCCTGCTGGCCCACCTCGCCTACATCGCGCTGTTTCGCATCGGCGCGGGCCTGTTCCCGCGGCCGGGGGCGCTGGCGGCCACGCTGCTGGTCGGCGCGGGGATGTACGCCTTTCTCTGGCACGGCGGGCTGCCTGCGGCGCTGCGGATCCCGGTCGGCGCCTACGTGGTGGTGATCGCCTGCATGGCGGCGCAGGCCATCGGGCGCGCCGCGGTGCTGCGCCGGGCCGACCCATCGGCCCCATGGGTGGCGGTGGGCGCGTGCTTCTTCATGCTGAGCGACTCGCTGCTGGCGATCAACAAGTTCGTGGCGCCATTGCCGCTGGCGCAGCTGTGGGTGCTGGCGACGTACTACGCGGCGCAGGTGCTGATCGTGCGGCACGCCAGGCCCAAGGCCTGACTTCGGCTCGCTCGCTCCCCGCTGGACCTAATCCGCGCAGCGCTGGATTTCCACCGTCGAGTGGCGGATCTCCTCGTGCATCGAGAAGCAGGCCCGCACCTCGTCGGCCGTGAGCGTCGGCGAGTGGGTCACCACCGTGAGCGCGCAGGCATACGCGTCGCGGCCCACGCGCCACACGTGCAGATCGGCCACGCGGGTTTCGGAGTCGGCCAGCAGGGTCTCGACGCCTTCCCTGATCTCCTGCGTGACGGGGTGGTCCATCTCGCGGTCGAGCAGCACCTTGCCGGTTTCCTTCAGCAGTCCCTTGGCCCAGACCGCCACCAGCACCGCGCCGACGATGCCCATGGCCGGGTCGAGCCAGGCCCAGCCGTAGAACCAGCCGCCCAGCAGCGCCGCGATGGCGAGCACCGAGGTGGCGGCGTCGGCCACGACGTGCAGGTAGGCCGAGCGCAGGTTCAGGTCGTGGCCATGGTGGTCGTGATGGCCGTGCCCATGGTGATCGTGCGCATGGCCGTGGTCGTGCCCGTGATGGTGATGCGCCCCGCCCAGCAGCCGCGCGCAGACCAGATTGACCACCAGCCCCAGCACCGCCACCGCGATGGCCTCGGGGTAATGGATGGCCGAGGGCGACCACAAACGCTCCAGCGAGCCCACCACCATCAGCGCCGCCACACCCAGCAGCGCCAGCGCGCTCGCGAAGCCGCCGAGCACCTCGATCTTCCAGGTGCCGAAGGCGAAGCGCGGGTCGCGCGCGTAGCGGCGCGCGGCGGCGTAGGCGAAGGCGCTCAGCCCGATGGCCAGCGCGTGCGAGCTCATGTGCCAGCCGTCGGCCAGGAGCGCCATCGAGTTGAACCACCAGCCGGCGCCGATCTCGACGACCATCATCGCGAAGGTGATCCACATCACCAGGCGCGTGCTGCGCTCGGCGGAAGAGGTGTCCGCGCCGAAATGGTGGTCGTGCTGCCAGGCGCTCAGGTCATGGGTGTGCATGGAATTCAGGCTCCAAAGAGATCGGGACCGTCGGCGCGGCCCGAAGGCGGCGCCACGCCCAGGTGGCGGTACGCCGCCAGCGTGGCGATGCGCCCGCGCGGGGTGCGCTGCAGGTAGCCCTGCTGGATGAGGTAGGGCTCGATGACGTCCTCGATGGTGTCGCGCTCCTCGCCGATGCTGGCGGCCACGTTGTCCAGGCCGACCGGGCCGCCGTCGAAGCGGTGGATGACGGCTTCCAGCAGCTTGCGGTCCATCAGGTCGAAGCCCTGCGGATCGACGTCGAGCATGGCCAGCGCGCGGTGGGCGATGTCCTCGGTGATGCGGCCGGTGCCCTTGACCTCGGCGTAGTCGCGCACGCGGCGCAGCAGGCGGTTGGCGATGCGGGGCGTGCCGCGCGAGCGGCGGGCGATCTCGAAGCCGCCGGCCGGGTCGGCCTCCACCTTGAGCAGGCCGGCGCTGCGGTGCACGATCAGCGCCAGCTCCTCGGGCGTGTAGAACTCCAGCCGCGCGACGATGCCGAAACGGTCGCGCAGCGGGTTGGTCAGCATGCCGGCGCGGGTGGTCGCGCCCACCAGCGTGAAGGGCTGCAGGTCGAGCTTGATGCTGCGCGCCGCGGGGCCCTCGCCGATCATGATGTCGATCTGGTAGTCCTCCAGCGCGGGGTACAGGATTTCCTCGACGACCGGGCTCAGCCGGTGGATCTCGTCGATGAAGAGCACGTCGTTCGGCTCCAGGTTGGTCAGCAGCGCCGCCAGGTCCTTGGGCTTCTCGAGCACGGGGCCGGAGGTCTGGCGCAGGTTCACGCCCAGTTCGGCGGCGATGATGTGCGACAGCGTGGTCTTGCCCAGGCCCGGCGGGCCGAAAAGCAGCACGTGGTCGAGGGCTTCCTGCCGCTTGCGCGCGGCGCCGATGAAGATCTCGAGCTGCTCGCGGACCTTGGCCTGGCCGACGTATTCGTCGAGCAGCTTGGGGCGCAGGGCCCGTTCGATCGCCTCCTCGTTGGGCGAAGCGGGGGCTGCGGACACCACGCGTTGGGGAGCGGGCGCGAAATCGTCTGTCTGGATGGTCATTTGCTGGGGGTGTGCGACTACAAGTTTAGTCCCGAGCGCCGCGCCGGGCCGCCCCAAGCAAGCGAGCGCCCCCTCGGGGGGCAGCGAGGACACGCAGTGCCGAGCGTGGGGGCCTGTTCTTCGCTGGCAGAATGCTTCGGCCATATAACGAACGAGGGGAAGCCAGCACGTGTCGATCTACGAACTGAAGCCGCGTTTCCAGGCCCTGCTGCGGCCTCTGGTGATCCGGCTGCATGCGATGGGCGTCACCGCCAACCAGGTCACGCTGGCGGCATGCGCGGTATCGGTGGCGCTCGGACTCTGGCTCTTCTTCGCGGCGCCCTCGCTGGCGGCCTTCGGGCTCATCCCGCTGTGGATGTTCCTGCGCATGGCCTTCAACGCCATCGACGGCATGCTGGCGCGCGAGCACAACCAGCAGAGCAAGCTGGGCGCCTTCCTCAACGAACTGACCGACGTGGTCTCCGACGCGGCGCTGTACCTGCCTTTCGCGCTGGTCCAGCCCTTCGGCGGCTTCTGGGTCGGCACCGTCATCGTGCTGGCCGGGCTGAGCGAATTCGCCGGCGCGCTGGGCCCCACCGTGGGCGCCTCGCGCCGCTACGACGGCCCGCTGGGCAAGAGCGACCGGGCCTTCGTGTTCGGCGCGCTCGGCCTGTACGTGGCGCTGGGCGGGCCGCTGCCGGGCTGGACGGCCTGGCTGATGCCGCTCGTGGCCGCGCTCGTGGCCTGGACCATCACCAACCGCATCCGCCGGGCGCTGGCGGAGGCAGACGACAAGAATCAGACAGGGACTCAATGACGAACACCACTCCACGCATCGCCGAGGAACTCCACTTCCAGACGCACGACGGCGAATCGCTCTTCTATCGCCGCTGGCCCGCCACGGGGGCCGCGCGGCGCGGCGCCGTGCTGCTTTTCCACCGCGGCCACGAGCACGGCGCGCGCATGGCGCACCTGGTCGACGAGCTCGACCTGCCCGACTTCGACTTCTACGCCTGGGACGCCCGCGGCCACGGCCGCTCGCCGGGCCAGCGCGGCTACAGCCCCAGCTTCGGCACTTCGGTGCGCGACGTGCAGACCTTCGTGCAGCACATCGGCTCGGTGCACGGCGTGCCCGAGCAGGACATCCACGTGGTCGCGCAGAGCGTGGGCGCGGTGCTGATCGCCACCTGGGCGCACGACTACGCGCCCAAGGTGCGCGGCCTCACGCTCGCCTCGCCGGCTTTCAAGGTCAAGCTCTACGTGCCCTTCGCGCGGCCGGGCCTGACGCTGATGCACAAGCTGCGCGGGCTCTTCTTCGTCAACAGCTACGTGAAGGCGAAGTTCCTCACGCACGCCCCGGAGCGCATCGCCAGCTACGAGAGCGATCCGCTCATCAGCCGGCCGATCGCGGTCAACATCCTGCTGGGCCTCTACGAGGCGGCCGAGCGCGTGGTGGCCGACGCCAACGCGATCACGCTGCCGGTGCAGCTGCTCGTCTCGGGCGCCGACTGGGTGGTGCACCACAAGCCGCAGCACCAGTTCTTCGAGCGGCTGGGCAGCGCGGTCAAGACCAAGGTCGAACTGCCGGGCTTCTTCCACGACACGCTGGGCGAGAAGGACCGCGCACCGGCCGTGGCGCAGATCCGCGAATTCATCCTGCAGCGCTTCGACGAGCCAGCCGTGCCGGTCGACCGCCGCGAGGCGCATCTCAGCGGCGAGACGGCCGAGGAATCGCGCGCGCTCGCCGAGCCGCTCTCGCCCCTGTCGCCGCGCGGCGCCTACTGGGCGATCACCCGCGCCGGGCTGAAGCTGGGCGGAACCATGTCCAAAGGCATCAAGCTGGGCCATGAAACCGGCTTCGACTCGGGCAGCACGCTCGACTACGTCTACCGCAATCATCCGCAGGGCAGCTCGTTCATCGGGCGCTCCATCGACAAGACCTACCTCGAATCGATCGGCTGGCGCGGCATCCGCCAGCGCAAGATCCACGTCGAGGAGCTGCTGCGCATCGCGATGGAGCGGCTGGCCGAGATGCACCGCGAGGTGCGCGTGATGGACATCGCCGCGGGCCACGGCCGCTACGTGCTCGACGCGGTGCAGGCCAGCCCGGTGAAGGCCAGCTCGATCCTGCTGCGCGACTACAGCGACATCAACGTGCGCGACGGCCGCGCGCTCATCGCCGAGAAGGGCCTGGAGGACATCGCCCAGTTCGTGCAGGCCGACGCCTTCGACCGCATGAGCCTGGCCAGCGTGACGCCGAGGCCCACGCTGGCCGTGGTGTCGGGCCTGTACGAGCTCTTCCCCGACAACGAGATGGTGCGCCGCTCGCTCGCGGGCGTGGGCGACGCGGTGGAAGACCGCGGCTACCTGGTCTACACCGGCCAGCCCTGGCATCCGCAGCTCGAGATGATCGCGCGCGCCCTCACCAGCCATCGCCAGGGCGAGGCCTGGGTGATGCGCCGGCGCACGCAGTACGAGATGGACCAGTTGGTGGAGGAAGCCGGCTTCCGCAAGATCGACCAGCGGGTGGACGAGTGGGGCATCTTCACGGTGTCGCTGGCTGTTCGTACGGAGCGGTGATGGGGACGGGTGCGGGCAGCCGAACGCAGAGGTCGCGAAGGTTGCGCAGAAGTCGCGAAAGGGAATACCAAAGGTATTTCTTTCTCTTTCTGCGCCCTCTGCACAGTTTTTGTATTCGTTCTGCGTTCGGCTGTCCGGTCCCGCCCCGGATGAACACGGGAGCATCGGTATGAAGCCGGCACCCCGCCCATGGAAGCGGGCAGCCGCCTGGCTGGTGCTGCTGGGGCCGTTGTTCTATTCGACCTACGGCTTCGCCAACTGGTGGGCGACCACGCGGGCGAACGTGCCGTCGATGGCCTTCGAGTGGGAACGGCATGTACCGTTCTGGCCGTGGACGATCTTTCCGTACTGGACGATCAACGTCTTCTACGCGCTGTCGCTGTTCCTCGCGCGCAGCCGGCACACGCTCGACCGGCATGCGCTGCGGCTGGTGACCGCGACGCTCATCGCCTGCACCTGCTTCGTGCTGTGGCCGCTGCACTTCAGCTTCGGGCAGCCGCCGGTCGATGGCGCTCCGGCCTTTTTGTTCAACGCGCTGCGCGGCTTCGACCAGCCCTTCAACCAGGCGCCCTCGCTGCACATCGCGCTGGCGGTGATCCTGTGGGACTGGTATCGGCAGTTCCTGAAGCCGCTGTGGGCGCGGCTGGTGCTGCATGTGTGGGCCTTCGCCATCTGCGCGTCGGTGCTCACGACCTGGCAGCACCACTTCATCGACATTCCGACCGGCGCGCTGCTCGGCATCTTCTGCGTGTGGCTCTGGCCGCTGGAGCGCGTGGTGTCGATGCCGCGCGCCTGGCGCACCACCCGCGATCCGCAGCGCTGGAAGCTGGCCGGTTTCTACGCGGTGGGCGCGGCGCTGTTCCTGGCGGCGGCGCTTTACGGCGGCGGCATCGCGCTGTGGCTCGCCTGGCCGGCCGCCTCGCTGGCGCTGGTGGCGCTGAACTACGCGGGCTTCGGCGCGCGCGGCTTTCAGATGGACGGCCATGGCCGCATGGCCTGGGTGGCGCGGTGGATGCTCGCGCCCTACCGGCTCGGCGCCGCCATCAACGCCTGGCTCTGGACGCGCAGCCTGCCGGCCTCGGTCGAGATCGTGCCGGGCCTGCGGCTGGGCCGCCGGCCCACGCGCGCCGAATGGCTGGCGGCCGGCCGGCCCCGGCTGGTGAGCCTGTGCGCCGAGTTGCAACTGCCCGCCGGCGTGCCGCACGCGCGCTGCGTACCCATCCTCGACCTGACGGTGCCGCCCACCGTGCGCCTGCAGCGCGCGGCGGCCGTCATCGAAGGCCAGCGCAGGAACGCGGACGGTGCCACAGTGTGGGTCTGCTGCGCGCTCGGCTTCTCGCGCAGCGCGGCGGCGGTGATCGCCTGGCTGGGCCGCTACGGCGCGGCCGGTGGCGTCGCCCAGGCCGAGGACACGGTGCGCCGGGCACGGCCGCAGATCGTGCTGCGGGATGCGTGGCGGGTCTCCCTGGAGCCGTTCAAGCCCTTGCCGGAGGTGCCGCCCCATGACCGATGACAACGACAGAACCACCTGCGCCGCGCTCGCGGCGCTGCTGCGCGCCATGGCGCTGCTGGCCCTCTGGGGTTTCGCGCTCACCTGCATCTCGGCGCTGGTGCTCGCGCTGACGCTGCGCTCGCTCTCCACCACCGCCACCATGGGCTTCGGCGCGGTCGTCATCCTCGGCGCGCTGGAGCGCTACTTCGCGTTCCGCCTGCGCTTCGACGAGGCGCTGTTCGACGGCCTGGCGCGCAACACCGTCGCCTCGCTCGAGGCGCTCGATCGCGCGCTCTCCTCGCTCGGCCTTCGCGAGCCGCCGCCTTCGCAGCATGCGCCCCGCCCGCTCGACGACCGCGTGCAGGGCACCCGCCAGCTCATGCAGCGCCACGCCATCGTGGTGGCCTGCCAGAGCGCCTTGTTCCTACTAGCCTTGATGACACAGGACTTGTCATGACTCTCCCCCAGGCTTGCCCACTGCGTGTGGCCTCCTCCCCCCTCGCCGGGGGCCGCACCGGCGGCCCGGCAAAGCCGGTTCCGCGGTGCGCACCGAACCAGGCATTCACGCCGGAGGCGACGCTTTGAGCGATAGCACAGACAAGCCCGAAAGCACCGTGCTGCGGCGCGGGCTCGCCATCGTGGCGGGCAAGCTCATCATCGGCGCGGCCGGGCTGCTGACCGGCGTGCGCGCCATCTGGTCGGGCACCACGCCCAAGGCCGAGCAGACGCTGTACTTCGCCAACCACACCAGCCACGGCGACTTCGTGCTGCTGTGGGCCACCCTGCCGCCCGACCTGCGCGCGCTGACGCGGCCGGTGGCGGGGCAGGACTACTGGATGGCCTCGAAGCTGAGGCAGTTCATCGGCATCGACGTGTTCAACGCGCTGATGATCCGCCGCGACGGCTCGGGCCAGGGCGAGAACCCGGTGGAGCAGATGAAGCAGGCACTGGACGCCGGCGACTCGCTCATCATGTTCCCCGAGGGCACGCGCAACACCGGCGACGAGATCCTGCTGCCCCTGAAGAGCGGCCTCTTCCACCTGGCGCGCGCCTGCCCCAACGTGCGGCTGGTGCCGGTGTGGATCGAGAACCTCAAGCGCGTGCTGCCCAAGGGCACGCTGGTGCCGATTCCGCTGGCGTGCACGGTGCGCTACGGCGCGCCGATCTCGCTGGCAGAGGGCGAGGACAAGACCAGCTTCATTGCCCGCGCTCGCGCCGCCATGCTCGACCTGCGGCCCGAGTACGACCGCATCGAGGAGAACGGTACGGCCGGCAGCCAGAACGGCAACGGAGGAGCCGCAGCATGATCGAGCTCTCTCCCTTCGCGTGGACCACGCTCAAGCTCTTCGGCGGCGTGGCCGGCGTGCTGGTGCTGGCATCGGCCATCGGCGCGCTGCTCAAGTGGAAGGTGGCGCACGGCCAGCCGCACTCGGTGATCGACAACCTCAACTCGCGCGTCAACGCGTGGTGGGTGATGGTGGCGGTGATCGGCATCGCCTTCGCCTTCGGCAAGGGCGGCGTGATCATCCTGTTCTACCTGATCTCGTTCTACGCGCTGCGCGAGTTCATCAGCCTGGCCTACACGCGCCGCGGCGACCATGCGCCGATCGCGCTGGCTTTCTACCTCGCGCTGCCGGGGCAGTACTTCCTGATCTGGATCGACTGGTACGGGCTCTACGCCATCTACATCCCGGTCTACGCCTTCCTGCTGTTGCCCATTCTGGCGGCGGTGGGCGGCGACACGCGGCGCTTCCTGGAGCGCACCTCGAAGATCCAGTGGGGGCTGATGGTGTGCGTGTTCTGCATCAGCCACGTGCCCGCGCTGCTCACGCTGCAGATTCCGGGCTTCGAGGGCCGCAACCTGCTGCTGATCGCCTTCCTCGTGATCGTGGTGCAGGGCAGCGACGTGCTGCAGTACGTGTGGGGCAAGCTCTTCGGCAAGCGCAAGGTGGCGCCCGAGCTCTCGCCCTCCAAGACATGGGAAGGCCTGGTCGGCGGCGTCGCGAGCGCCACCGCGCTGGGCGCGGCGCTGTACTGGGCCACGCCCTTCAACCCGTGGCAGGCGGCGCTGATGGCGCTCACCATCTGCCTCATGGGCTTCTTCGGCGGGCTCGTGATGTCGGCCATCAAGCGCGACCGCGGCGTGAAGGACTGGGGCTCGATGATCGAGGGCCATGGCGGCATGCTCGACCGGCTCGACTCGGTGATCTTCGCGGCGCCCATCTACTTCCACGCGCTGCGCTACTGGTGGGTGCCATGAGCAAGGCGCAAGAGCAAGAAGAGCGCGTCGTGCACGAGGCGCCTCTGGAGTGCGCCAACGCAGCCGCGTGGGCGCGCTGGCTCAGGCGCCACCACGCCAGCGCCGCCGGAATATGGCTGCGCATCGCGAAGAAGGACAGCGGCATCGCCTCCATCGACTACGCCGCCGCGCTCGAAGAAGCGCTGTGCTGGGGCTGGATCGACGGCCAGCGCAGGAGCGACGACGCGCAGTACTTCCAGCAACGCTTCACGCCACGCACCAAGCGCAGCATCTGGTCGCAGATCAACCGCGCCAAGGTGCTCAAGCTCATCGAGGAAGGCCGCATGCAGCCGGCCGGCCATGGCGAGATCGAACGCGCCAAGGCCGACGGCCGCTGGGAGGCGGCTTACGAGGGCGTCAGCGCCGCGACGGTGCCGCCCGACCTGCAGGCCGCGCTCGACGCCAACAAGAAGGCCGCGAAGTTCTTCGCCACGCTCGATTCGCGCAACCGCTTCGCGGTGCTGTTCCGCACCCAGGGCGCGAAGAAGCCCGAGACCCGCGCGCGGCGCATCGCGCAGTTCGTGGAGATGCTCGCCAAGGGCGAGAAGATCCACCCCTGAGCCTCATCCGGCTCCTCCTCAGGTGCCGGCGGCGATGCGCGCCAGCCGGTCCGCATCGACGATGCGGATGCGCTTGTAGCGCATGTCGATGGCGCCCTCTTCCACCAGGCGCCCCAGTTCCTTGTTGATGGTCTGGCGCGACAGGCCGAGCATGGCCGCCAGGTCGTTCTGCGACAGCCGCACCAGCGGGCCCCCGGCGTCCTCCGCGGTTCCAGGACCCTGCCCGCCGTAGAAGTGGACCAGGCTCATCAGCGTGGCCGCCACACGCCCGTGGATCGAGTTGAGCATCTGGTTCTGCAGCAGCACGATGCTCAGCCGCTGGCGCTGCAGGCCCAGCTTGGCCACGTCGCGCCACAGCACCGGCTCGGCGTCGAGCACCGCGATCACCGCGTCGCTGGGCAGGTGGACGATCACCGAATCCTCGTGCGCGTGGTAGTCGTAGGCCAGCGGAACGTCTTCCAGCAGCCGCACCAGCGGCGCCACCTGCCCCGGGCCCAGCAGTGCGTTGACGTACTTGCGGCCGTTGGCGCTCATGCTGCTGATCTCGAGGCAGCCCGACACCACCACCAGCAGCTCGCGCCGGTGGCGGTCGTGCGCGAGCACCTGCGTGCGCCGGCTGTAGCGCTCCATGCGCGCGGACTTCATGAGTTCGGTGCGGCGCGCGTCGGGCCAGCGCGAGAACAGCTCGTTCCAGCGCAGTGCGCGCTCGATGAGCGCGGCGCTCTCTTCGGCGTTCCTGGGGGTGGAGCGGGGCGATCGGGTCAGCGGGTTCTCCCTGCCGTGATGTTCATGAATCTGTCAAAGCGTTGACAGATTCGGGAGGGCGTCATTTCTATCGTAAGCACCGGACATCCACAAGCACACAAGCGGCACCGCCATGCATCCGCATGCGGCAAGCCCTACCGGAGACAAGCAGCACATGAAGAAGACAGCCGCCGCCGGCCTCGCGCTGGCGGCCTACTCCTCGCTCACCCTGGCCCAGAGCAGCGTGACCATCTACGGCACGGTCGACCTCTACATGGCCTTCGCCAAGTCGGGCATCACCTCGTCGAAGCGGCTCGAAGATGGCGGCCAGACCGCCTCGCGCCTGGGCTTTCGCGGCACCGAGGACCTCGGCGGCGGGCTCAGCGCGCATTTCACGCTCGAAAGCGGCTTCGCGCCCGACACCGGCAACGGCACTCTGCCCGGGCCGGCCATGTCGTTCAGCCGGCAGTCCTTCGTGGGCCTATCGGGGCCGTGGGGCCAGATCGATGCGGGCCGCATGTACACGCCGATGTTCTACACGCTGTTCAAGGCCGACCCGTACGGCGTGAACTCGGTGTTCTCGCCGATCAACCTGGTGGCCGCCACCGACGCGCAGCCGGGGCTCACGCCCTTCGCCGCGCGTGCCAGCAACATGGTGCGCTACCGCACGCCGGCCAGCAGCGACTTCTTCGCGGACATCGCCTACGCGCCGGGCGAATCGAGCGCGCCCAGCCACCAGAGCGGCAACTTCTACGGCGGCAGCCTGGGCTGGTCGCGCAAGCCCTACTACATCGCCTACGCCTTCCAGCGCGCGCGCTCCGGCTCGGCCGCCGCGCCCGTGGCCGAACCGGCCACCACCACCTACCAGGCACTGAGCGGCGCCTACGAGCTGCCGGACATCGGGCTGCAGTTCTACGCCAACTACGTGCGCAACAGCTCGAACCTGCCGCGCGTGCCCACGGCGAAGCTCGCGAGCCTGGGCGTCACCTACAACGTGACGCCCGCCTCGAACCTGATGTTCGAGGCCATGCAGCGCAAGGTGGACGACACCGGCCGCTCGCAGCTCGCGTGGACGCTGGGCTACGACTACTACCTGAGCAAGCGCACCGTGCTCTATGCGCGCTGGCTGCGCCTGCTCAACCGGCACGGTGCCTCGGCCTCGCTCGCGACCATCGCCGTCGCGCCCGACAGCGGCGCCGGCGTGCGCGTGCTCGCCGCCGGCATCCGCCACAACTTCTGAAACCGCTCCTCTTTCCTCTATCCATGGATTTCTTCTCGTCCCAGGCCGAATCGCTCTCGGCCCTGTTCGCGCCAAGCTCCATCGCGGTGGTCGGCGCCTCGTCCAGCCCACAGAAGATCGGCGGCATCCCCATCGATTACCAGCGCCGCTTCGGCTTCGACGGCGCGCTCTACCCGGTCAATCCCAACGCCGGGCGCATCCAGGAACTGCAGGCCTGGCCCGACCTGCAGTCCATCGGCAAGCCGGTGGATCTGGCCATCCTCGCCGTGCCCGCCGCGCTGGTCGACGGCGCGCTCGACGACGCAATCGCCGCGAAGGTGAAGGGCGTGGTGCTGTTCTCGTCGGGCTTCGCCGAGACCGGCGCCGAGGGCGCGGCCGCGCAGGCGCGGCTGGGCGACAAGGCGCGCGCGGCCGGGGTGCGGCTCATCGGGCCCAACTGCCTGGGCTTCATGAACATCGCGCGCAATGTCTACGCGACCTTCTCGCCGGCGCCCGGCGTGGGCCGCGTGGCGGCAGGGCGCATCGGGCTGGTGAGCCAGTCGGGCGCGTTCGGCGCGTATGCGTACTCGATGGCGCGGGGGCGCGGCGTGGGCCTGTCGCTGTGGGCCACCACCGGCAACGAGGCCGACGTGCAGTTCGCCGACTGCCTCGCCTGGCTGGCGCAGGACCCGGCCACCGACGTGATCATGGGCTACATGGAAGGCTGCCGCGACGGCCCTCGCCTGCGCGCCGCGCTGGCCCTCGCGCAGGCGAACGGCAAGCCGGTGGTGATGGTCAAGGTGGGCAGCACGGCGCTTGGCGCGCAGGCCGCGGCCTCGCACACCGCCGCGCTGGCAGGCGACGACGCGGTGTATGACGCTGTGTTCCGCCAGTACGGCGTGCTGCGCGCGCGCAATCTCACCGAGTTCTTCGACCTGGCCCACAGCGCGGCCGTGGCCGGCCGGCCGCGCGACCGCTCGATCGGCCTGTTCACGCTCTCTGGCGGCGTGGGCGCGCTGATGGCCGACGAGGCCTCGGCGCAGGGCCTGGACGTGCAGCCGCTCAGCGATGCGGCACAGGACACGCTGCGCAGCTGGGTGCCCTTCGCGGCGCCGCGCAACCCGGTCGACATCACCGGGCAGGTCACCAACGACATGAGCCTGCTGGAGCGCAGCGCCCGTGTGATGCTCGACGACCGGGGCTTCGCATCGTGGATGGGCTTCCTCGCGGCCGCGGGCGCGTCGGACGCCTTCTGGCCGGTGCTGCGCGAACTGGTGGGCTCGCTGCGCGCGGCCTATCCCGACACGCTGCTGGCCATCAGCACGCTGCTGGCGCCCGAGCGCCGCGCGGAGCTGGAGGCGATGCGCTGCCTGGTGTTCGCCGATCCCTCGGACGGCATCCGCACGATCGCCGCGCTGGCCGGATTGAAGACCGGCGCGCGGCCTTCGACGGTCCCGGCTCTCGCCTCGAATCCGCTGAAGCTGTCCCCCGGCGCCATGTCCGAGCCCAACGCGCTGGCGCTGCTTGCCGAGGCCGGCGTGCCGGTGGTCGAGCACCGGGTGGTGCGCAGTGCCGACGAGGCAGCCGCAGCCGCCGAGGCCATCGGCGACGCGGTGGTGGTGAAGATCGTCAGCGCGGACATCCCGCACAAGTCGGACGTCGGCGGCGTGGCGCTCGGGATGCGCGGCGCGGCGCAGGCGCGCGAGGCCTTCGAGCGCACGCGCGACCATGCCCTTTCGGCACGGCCTGATGCGCGGCTCGACGGCGCATTGGTGGCGCGCATGCTGGCGGGCGGCGTCGAATGCATCGCGGGCGTGCACCGCGACCCGGTGTTCGGGCCGGTGCTGATGTTCGGCCTGGGCGGCATCCACGTCGAGACGCTGCGCGACGTGTCGCTGCGCGCGCTGCCGATCACGCGCGACGACGCGCTGGCCATGGTGCGCGAGCTGCGCGCCTTCGCGATCCTCCACGGCGCGCGCGGGCGTGCGCCGGTCGATCTCGAATCGATCGCCGATGCCCTGTGCGCGCTGGCGGGCTTCGCGCTGCGCGCAGGCGATTCGCTCGACAGCGCCGAGATCAACCCGCTGATCGCGCGGCCGCGGGCCGACGGCGGCTGCGTGGCGGTCGATGCGCTGGTCGTCGGACGCGCCGCATGAACAACCACGGGAGACAGACCGCATGACGACATCGAAGAGACAACTTGCCATGCTCGGCATCCTCGGCATTGGCGCCGCCATCGCGCACGCCGAAGCGCCCTTTCCGTCGAAGCCGCTGCGCATCGTCGTGCAGTACCAGGCGGGCGGCTCCACCGACATCCTCGCGCGCATCGTGGCGGAGGGGCTGTCGAAGCGGCTGGGCCAGCCGGTGGTGGTCGAGAACCGCAGCGGCGCGGGCGGGATCATCGGCACCGACTACGTCGCCAAGAGCGCGCCCGACGGCTACACGCTGCTGCTGACGGTGCCGGGCCCGGTCACCGCGAACATGGTGCTCTACAGCAAGCTGCCCTACGACCCGCGCACCGACCTGCGCATGGTCTCGGACATCGCGACCACGCGCACCGTGCTGGCGGTGCATCCTTCCGTGCCGGCGAAGGACTTCAGGAGCCTGATCGCCACGGTGAAGGCAGCGCCCGGCAAGTACACGATGGGCTCGTGGGGCCCGGGCACGCAGCCGCACCAGATCCAGGTCTACATGGACAAGACCTACGGCCTGCAGACGCTGCACGTGCCCTACAAGGGCGAGAGCCCGATGGCGGTGGACCTGATCAGCGGCGTCATCAACATGACGGTCGGCTCGGTCACCACGCTGCAGCCGTACATCGCGGCCGGCAAGCTGCGTGCGCTCGCGGTGGCCGGCCCGCGCCGCGCCAAGGCGCTGCCCGACGTGCCGACCTTCGCCGAGCAGGGCTACGCCGACGAGGTCTATGCGCTGACCGGCCCGACCTCGCTGATGGCGCCCGCGAAGACGCCCGACGCGGTGGTCGAGCGGCTGGGGCGCGAAGTCAGCGCGGTGATCCGCCAGCCCGAGGTCAGCCGCCGCATCGAGGAACTCGGCGCCGAGCCGGTGGGCAACCTGCCGGCCGAGGCCACCGCTGCCTACAAGGCATTCCTTCCCGTGACGCTGCGGCTCACGCAGGCCACGGGCGTGAAGCTCGATTGAACCGATCCATGAACTCCAGCAAAGAGACATCCCGATGACCGCTCCCGATTCCACCGTCACTGCCGCGCGCAAGGCGCTGGCCCGCTCCATCGGCCTGGCCGCCTTCGTCTACGGCTATCCGCTCACCGAGACCTACCGCACCTGCGCGATGCAGACCGCGCCCCGGGGCGAGCGCCGCACCGGTGCCTCGCACGGTTCGGACGTGCGCGCGCCGGTGAACACGCTGCACCATGCGCCGCGCCCTTCCACCGATGAAGACCGCGACGTGGTGACGCCAGCCAACGACCTGCTCTACACCATCGCCTGGGTGCACCTGGCGCAGGGGCCGATGCTGCTGACCGTGCCCGCGTCGTCGCGCCACCCGGGCCGCTACTTCGTGCTGCCGCTGTACGACGCCTACACCGAGAACTTCGAGAACCTGGGGCCACGCAACTGCAACCCCGAGGGCGAGACGGTGGTGCTCGTCGGCCCCGGCGGCACGGTGCCGCCACAGCTCGCGGGCCACCGCGTGGTGCGCTGCCCGACCGACCTCGTCTGGCTGATCGGCCGCATCCTCGTCGGCGACGAGAGCGACTGGCCGGCCGCGCGCGCGCTGCAGTCCGAGATCAGGCTGGAGCCCGCACCCGGCACAGTGCTGCAGGGACGGCCCGCCGCCGTCGAACACTGGGCCGGCCCGGCGGTGGATGCCATGGCCGCCGCCTTCGAGAACGGCGAGTCGGCCGCGCAGGTGGCGCCGCGCTTCTTCACCAACATGTGCCTGGAGCTCGCCGAGGCGCCGGGCCGCGTGGAAGACCGCGCGCTGGTCGCCTGGTTCGGCCAGGCAGGGCTGCGACCGGACGCCGCCTTCTCGTGGGACACGCTGGACGAGCCCGCGCGCGAAGGGCTGATCGAAGGCTTCGCCGAAGGCGTGCAGCTGGTAGGCGCCGCGGGCCGCAACCGCCGCCCCAAGCCCTGGTCGATGACGCCTTCCACCGGCCGCTACGGCAACGAGTTCCTCGGCCGCGCCCGCACCGCCTATCTGGGCCTGGGCGCGCTGGCCACCAGCGAGGCGGTGTACGCCGCCGCGCACTACGACGAGAAGCAGGAGCCGCTGGACGGCAGGCGCAGCTACACGATGCGCTTCGAGGCCGACGACCTGCCGCCGGCGGATGCCTTCTGGTCGGTGACGCTCTACGACGCCGACCGTTTCCTCTACCCCAACGAGATCAAACGACATGCGATCGGCGACCGCACGCCCGGACTGAAGCGCGCGGCCGACGGCAGCCTGGAGCTCAGCCTGAGCCACGCACGCCCTGCCGACACATCCAACTGGCTGCCCGCGCCGGCCGGCCGCTTCTACCTGATCCTGCGCATGTACTACCCGCGCGAGGGCGTGCAGAGCTGGCGCATTCCCGCCCTGCAGGCACGGGAGGCCTGAGCGATGCAGACGACAACCATCGACGATGAACTGCGCACGCTGGCCGAGGAGGCCGTCGTCTACGCCTTTCCGCTCTACGAGATGAGCCGCATGCGCGCCGCCACCTCGCCGCAGCGCACCGACAGCGCCGGCGAAGCGCCCAAGCCCCATCGCTGGTGCAACGTGTTCACCCACGCGCGCCAGCTGCTGGGAGCGGGCAAGAGCCGCGTGGTGACGCCGAACAACGACACGCTCTACACCAACGCATGGCTGGACCTGGGCGACGGCCCGCTGGTGATCGACGTGCCCGACACGGCCGGGCGCTACTACGTGCTGGGCCTGCTGGACTTCTACACGAACCCCTTCGCGCACATCGGCCAGCGGCTCACGGGCACGGCCGCGCGCTCCTTCCTCGTCACGCCTCCGGGCTGGCGCGGGGAAGTGCCGGCCGCGTTCGCGCAACCCGGCTCGCACATCGAGGCGCCGACGCGCTGGCTGTGGGTCATCGGCCGCATCCTGGTCGACGGACCGGGCGACGTGCCCGCAGTCAATGCGCTGCAGGATGGCTTCGTCGTGCGCACGCTCGGCGACTGGCGGGCCGGCAAGGCGGCATCGATGCCGAAGCACTTCGACCCGGCCTGCGACCCGAAGGCGCCGCTGGGCGCCGAGCACTTCGCCACCCAGGTGAATCGGGCGCTGCGCGAGAACCTGCCGCCCGCGCGCGATGCCGCGCTGCTCGCCCGCTTCGCGCGGCTCGGGCTGGGCCCCGATGCCGGCACGCCCGACGAAACGCAGCTCGGCCTGCTGCAGGACGCGCTCGATGCCGTGCTGCCGCGCCTGCGCAATGCGCAGTCGGGCACCACGGCGCCTTCGGGCTGGGTGCAGATGCCGCTGGTCGAAGGCAGCTTCGGCGACGACCACCTGGCGCGCGCGCTGGTCGCGCTCAAGTACATCGGCATGCTCGAAAGCCGCGAGGCGACCTATCCGCTGGCCTGGCACGACGCCACAGGGCGCAAGCTCGACGGCAGCGGCCGCTACACACTGCGCTTCGCGCCGGGCGCGCTGCCGCCGGTCGAAGCCTTCTGGTCGCTCACGATGTACGACAGCCGCGACTACATGCTGGTGGAAAACCCCATCGACCGCTACGCCATCGGCGACCGCACGCCGGCGCTGCGCCGCGATGCGGACGGCGGGCTCACGCTGCACATCCAGCATGCGAGCCCCGAGGGCGAGACCGCGCGGGCGAACTGGCTGCCGGCGCCCGCCGGCGATTTCTATCTGTGCCTGCGCGCCTATGTGCCGCGCGAGGAAATGCTGGACGGCCGCTATGCGCTGCCGGCGCTGGTGCGTATCGGGGAGGCCGCATGAGCACCAACAACAGTACGAGCAACACTGAACAGGAAAAGCCCTTCCTCATCGTCGGCACGGGCACCGAGACGGTTGCGCCGGGGCTGCACATCCTGCGCGGGCAGGGGCAGTCCTTCGTGGCCGAGACCGATGCCGGCCTCGTGGTGATCGACGCCGGGCCGGGCGGCGCGGTGACGCAGGGCATGATCGACGCGGTGCGCCAGCTCAGCAACGCGCCGCTGCATGCGCTGTGCTTCAGCCACGGGCACGTGGGCTACAACTCCGGCGTGCCGATGTGGCTCGCGCATGCCGCGCAGCGCGGGGATGCGCCGCCGCGCGTCATCGCGCACCGCAACGTGCCGAAGCGCCACGCGCGCTACCGCGAGACCGAGACGCTGCAGCACCGCATGGCGGAGATCCAGTTCAACCGGCCCGCCGGCTTCTTCGACCACCGGCTCGCCATGCATCCGCCCACGGAGACCTTCGACGACCGGCTGCAGATCGGACAGGGCGACAGCCGCATCGAGCTGCGCTGGGCACCGTCGGAGACCGACGATGCGATCGCGCTGTGGAGCCCGTCGCAGCGCGTACTGTACGGCGGCGCGGCGCTGATCGACTCGATTCCCAACATCGGCACGCCGTTTCGCACGATGCGCGACACGGTGCGCTGGGCCGACACGCTCGAAGCGCTCGCCGCGCTCGGTGCGCGCAAGGCGGTGCGCGAGTTCGGCGCCACGCTCGAAGGCGAGGAGCAGGTGCGGCACGTGCTCACGCACACCGCGCGCGCGCTGCGCTGGCTGCGCGCCGAGGTCGTGCGGCTGATGAACGAGGGGCACAACGAGCGCGGCGTGCTGGCGCGCATTCGCTTTCCCGACGAGCTGTTCGGCGTCGAGTGGATGAAGCCCACCTATGGCGACCCCGGCTACATCGTGCGCGACATCTACCGCTCGGAGAACGGCTGGTGGGACCGCAACCCGACCTCGCTGCACCCCGAGGCGCCGGAGGCCATCGGCCGGGCCGTGGCGGAGGCCATCACCGACAAGCGCGGCGTGATCGTGCGTGCGTGCGGCTTCGCGAAGGAAGGCCGCTGGCAGCTCGCGCTGCACGTGATCGACCTGCTGGCCACGGCCGAGGGCGACGCGCCCGAGATCGTGGAGGCGCGCTCGCTGAAGGCCGAATGGCTGCGCGAGCGCGCGCGGCAGGTGCCGAGTTACGTCTCGCGCAACCTGTATCGCGTGGGCGCGGACATGATCGAGCAGGGAACGCAGGCGCGCTTCGGCATCCACTGACGAACAGGTAGATAGATAGATAGATAGAGAGTAGAGAGACCAGGAGACAAGACATGAGAAGCACAACACTCCTCCGACGCCATCTGCGCACCCTGGCCGTGGGGGCGCTCGCGGCATGGGCCGCAGCCTCCGGCCATGCGCAGGGCAGTCCCGACGCGTATCCCGACAAGCCGGTGACGCTGATCGTGCCGACGGCGGCAGCGGGCGGCACCGACACCATCTCGCGGCTGATCGCGGACGCGCTCTCCAAGTCGCTGAAGCAGCCCTTCATCATCGACAACCGCCCGGGCGCCAACGGCATCCTCGGCACCGAACTCGCGGCGCGCGCCACGCCCGACGGCTACAAGCTGCTGTTCACCTACGCGGCGGCGATGGTGGTGAACCCCAGCCTCTACAGGAAGCTGCCCTACGACCCGCTGAAGGACTTCGCGCCCGTGGCGCAGATCGGGCGCGGCGGCAACCTGCTGCTTGTGCGGCCGGACCTGCCGGTGAAGACGCTCAAGGAATTTGTCGCCTATGCCAAGGCCCGCCCCGGCAAGCTCAACTATTGCTCGTGGGGCAGCGGCTCCGGCGGCCACCTCGCGATGGAGAGCCTCAAGAAGCAGGCCGGCCTGTCGATGACGCACGTGCCCTACAAGGGCAGCGGCCCCTGCGTGCAGGACCTGATGGGCGGGCAGGTGGATGCGGCCTTCGCCGACATGTCGTCCACGGTGGAACTGGTGCGCGCCGGGCGCCTGAAGGCGCTGGCCAACAGCGGCCCCTCGCGCATCCCGATGCTGCCCGACGTGCCGACGATGACCGAGGCCGGCTACCCCTTCGGCAATTACTCGTGGTACGGCGTGCTGGCGCCCGCGAAGACGCCGCCGGCCATCGTGAAGAAGCTCAACGCGGCGGTGAACCAGGTGCTGAAGGACCCGGCCGTGGTGCAACGGCTGCGCGAACTGAACTTCACCGACCTGCCGCAGAACACGCCCGAGCAGTTCGCCGCGACGATGCAGAAGGACCTGCACGACTGGAGCGTGCTGGTGAAGGACATCGGGCTGACGCTGGAGTGAAGCCCCGGCCGCGCCCGCCTTACTTGGCCAGCGACTTCAGCGCCAGCTTGATGCCCTCGCTCACTGCCACATCCTTGGGCAGCGCCTTCAGCGCGAGCGCGGCTTCCTTGTCGCTGTAGCCCAGCGCGACCAGCGCCTGCAGGATGTCGGCCTGCGCGTCGGAGGCGGCGTGCGCCGGCAGGCCGATGTCGGCGCCGAGCTTGCCCTTGAGCTCCAGCAGCAGCCGCTCTGCCGTCTTCTTGCCGATACCGGGGATCTTCACCAGCCGGCCCAGCTCCTGCGTGGTGATCGCCTGCGAGAGCTCGCCTACGCTCATGCCCGAGAGCAGGCCCAGCGCGGTGCGCGGGCCCACACCGGTGATCTTGATGAGCTGGCGGAAGGCGGCGCGCTCTTCCGCCGTGCCGAAGCCGTAGAGAATCTGCGCGTCCTCGCGCACGACGAAGTGCGTGAGCAGCGACACCTTGGTGCCGACGTTCGGCAGGTTGTAGAACGTGCTCATCGGCACGTCGACCTCGTAGCCGACGCCGTTGCAGTCCACCACCACCTGCGGCGGATTGCGCTCCGCCAGAATGCCGGTCAGTTTGCCTATCATGGGTGCCCTTTTTCCTTGAAATGTCCGGCGTGATTCTGCGACACACCTTTACCCCCCTGAACAATTCGCGCCTCAGCCACCTGTGCGGCCCTCTGGACGCGCACCTGCGCCGCATCGAGGACGCGCTGGGCGTGAAGATCGCGCACCGCCACGAGCAGTTCAAGGTCGACGGCCCCAAGGCCCCCGCGCAGCGCGCGATGGACGTGCTGCAGGCGCTGTACGAGATCGCCCAGCGGCCTATCGACGCTGCGGTGGTGCAGCTCACGCTGGCCGGCGACGGCGGCATGCTCGAAGGCGACGAGGACGCGGCGATGCTCGTCACCCGCCGCGGCGACCTGCGCCCGCGCACGCCCACGCAGGCGATCTACCTCGACAACATCGCGAAGCACGACATCACCTTCGGCATCGGCCCGGCCGGCACCGGCAAGACCTACCTGGCTGTGGCCTGCGCGGTCGACGCGCTGGAGCGTGCGGCAGTGCAGCGCATCGTGCTGACGCGTCCGGCGGTGGAAGCGGGCGAGCGGCTGGGCTTCCTGCCTGGCGACCTGACGCAGAAGGTCGACCCCTACCTGCGGCCGCTGTACGACGCGCTCTACGACCTGATGGGTTTCGAGAAGGTGCAGAAGGCCTTCGAGCGCAACGCGCTGGAGATCGCGCCGCTGGCCTTCATGCGCGGGCGTACGCTGAACAACGCCTTCGTGATCCTCGACGAGGCGCAGAACACCACGCCGGAGCAGATGAAGATGTTCCTCACGCGCATCGGCTTCGGCGCGCGCGCGGTGGTGACGGGCGACGTGAGCCAGATCGACCTGCCGAAGAACCAGCTGAGCGGCCTGATCGACGCCGAGCGCGTGCTCAAGCGGGTGAACGGCATCGCGATGACGCACTTCACCAGCGCGGACGTGGTGCGCCATCCGCTGGTGGCGAAGATCGTCGATGCCTACGACGGCCAGCGCAAGCGCGCGGGAGGCCATTGAGATGGCGGCATCGAAGCTCCCGGCGCTTTCGCTTTCGCTGCAGTTCGGCCGCTTCAAGGGCGTGGAGCGCCATCGCGCCGCGCTGCCGCGCCACAGCGTGACGCGCTGGATACGCCATGCACTCGACATCGATGGCGAGATCACGGTGCGCATCGTCGATGCCGACGAAGGCCAGCGACTGAACCGCGAGTTCCGCGGCAAGGACTACGCGACCAACGTGCTCACATTCGACTATGCGCAGGGCCCGCTGGTGATGGCCGACCTGGTGCTGTGCGCGCCGGTGGTCGCGCGCGAGGCGAAGGAGAACCGCAAGACGCTGGCCGACCACTACGCCCACCTGCTGGTGCACGGCGCGCTGCATGCGCAGGGCTGGGACCACGAGACCAGCGAGGCCGACGCCGACGAGATGGAGGCGTACGAGATCGAGATCCTCGCGGGGCTGGGCATCCGCAGCCCGTACGGCAAGTAGATGGCAGGCCGCGGCGCTACGCCGTCATCTGCAGCGGGATGGTGACCGGCCCGTCGTTCAGAAGGTGCACCTGCATGTCGGCGCCGAATTCGCCGGTGGCCACCACCGGGTGCGCGGCGCGGGCCTGCGCCACGAAGTACTCGTAGAGGCGCCGGCCTTCGTCGGGCGGCGCGGCCTGGATGAAGCTGGGGCGGTTGCCGGCGCTCGCATCGGCCGCCAGCGTGAACTGGCTCACCACCAGCAGGCCGCCGCCGATGTCCTGCACGCTGCGGTTCATCTTGCCGGCCTCGTCGGCAAAGATGCGCAGCTTGAGGATCTTGGCGAGCATGCGGTCGGCGAGCGCGTCGACGTCGCCCCGCTCGGCGCACAGCAGCACCAGCAGGCCCGCATCGATGGCGCCGACGGTGCGGCCGGAAATGTCTACGCGGGCATTCGCCACGCGCTGGAGAACGGCTTTCATATGGGGTGATGTTCGCCGGCCTGGGTGGCGCGGGCTTCCATGGTCAGGGGCAACAGCTGGATGGTGACGCGCAGGCCGGGCACGGCGTCCATGAGCGCCTGCTCGAGTTCGTCGCGCATGCTGGCGGCGTGCTGCAGCGTCCAGTCGCCGGGTACGTGCATGTGCAGGTCGGCAAAGCGGCGCTGGCCGGCGCTGCGCGTGACCATGTCGTCGAAGCGCAGCCGCCTGCCTTCGGGCACGCGGGTAGCGAAGGCGTCGATGGTGGCGCGCACGGTGGCGAGGGTCTCGGGGTCGAGGGCCTTGTCCATCAGGCCCTGCGAGGAGCGCCACACCAGCTTGACGCCCTCGCGGGCGATGTTCAGCGCGACGCCGATGGCCAGCACAGGGTCGAGCCAGAGCCAGCCGGTGAGCATCACGCCGACGATGCCGACCAGCACGGCGGCGGAGGTCCAGACGTCGGCCATCAGGTGGCGGCCGTCGGCCTCCAGGGCGATCGAGCGGTGGGCGCGCGCCGCGCGGAACAGCAGGAAGGCCAGCCCCGCGTTGAAGCCCGAGCTGAGCACCGACAGCGCCAGGCCCCAGCCCAGCTGCTCCAGCGGCTGGGGCGAAAGCAGGCGCTGCACCGAGACCCAGAGGATGGCGACGGCGGCCCCGACGATCAGGATGCCTTCGAAGCCCGAGGAGAAATATTCGGCCTTGTGGTGGCCATAGGGGTGGCCGTCGTCGGCCGGCCGCTCGGCGATGGTCACCATGGCCAGCGCGAAGACGGCGCTCGCGAGGTTCACGAAGGACTCCATGGCGTCCGAGATCAGGCCCATGGAATTCGTCATGTAGCCGGCCAATCCCTTGAGCGCGATCGTGATCAAAGCCACGGCAATCGAGGCGCGCAGCAGCGTCTTAGGGGTAAACATCATGCAAATGCCATCAGGAATGGAGCAGGAAGCAACGCGAAAAGCGGTAAAAGACCGCAGAAACAGCCTGAATTATCGGCCTCGTGTCCATATGTAACGCCTTCGCATTAATAATGTTTGGCAAACGTTGCGCAACTGTTATTCGCAGAGAGCCAGATGATGAAAAACCTCGTGACCGCCCTCGGCGGCCTCGCCATCGCGGGAGCCGCCATGCTGGCGCAGGCCCAGACGCCGCCGGCCGCACCCGCGGCCTCCCCCGCGACTGTTCCCGCTCCGGCACCTGCTCCCGCTCCAGCGCCTGCTCCCGCAGCAGCCGTGCCGGCTCCAGTGCCTGCCGCTGCCGCTGCCAAGGCCGATCTCCAGGCCGGCTTCGTGAAGTCGGTGCGCGGCAACGTCCAGCTGCTCAACGGCGCGGGCGCCGCCCGCACCGCCAGCCCCGGTGACGCGCTGGGCGCCGTGGACCGCATCGTGACCGGCCCCGACTCCTCCGCCGCCGTGGTGCTGCGCGACGACACGACGCTGGTGGTCGGCCCCTCGTCGCGGCTCGATCTCAAGGAATTCCATTTCGACGGCACCACGCGCGAGGGCGGCATCCTGCTGTCGCTGCTGCGCGGCTCGATGCGCATGATCACCGGCCTGATCGGCAAGACCAACCCCGACGCGGTCCGGGTCGAGACGCAGACCGCCACCATCGGCATACGCGGCACCGACTTCATCGTGCAAGCCGACGGCCAGCCATGATGAAGACGCAGATGCCGAAACTCCAATCCTCCCGTTTCCCCTCCCTTCTCGCGGCCACGCTGGCCGCAGCGCTTCTGGCCGCCTGCTCCACGCCCGGCACGCGTGTGGTGCTGCTGCCGCAGGCCGACGGCAGGCCCTCGGCGGTGGTGGTTCGCGCCAAGGACGGCGAGGAAGTGCTCTCCACGCCCTACCAGCGCGCCACGGCCGCGGTCGGCGCCAAGGGCGCACCGGTGGTCGACAACGTCGATCCGGCCAAGGTGCAGGCGGAGAACAAGCCGCTGTTCGACATGCGCCCGCCCCCGCCGCAGCGCTACACGGTGTACTTCGAACTCGGCGGCACCACGCTGACGGCGGCGTCGCAGCAGATCATGAGCGAGGCGCTGGCGGCGGCGCTGGCGCGCAGCGGCGGCGACATCGTGGTCACCGGCCACACCGACACCAAGGGCAACGGCGACCAGAACGACGAGCTGTCGCGCCGCCGGGCGCAGGAAGTGGCCCAGCTCTTCGTAGAGCGCCAGTTCCCGGCCAACCGCATCGAGGCCGTGGGCCGCGGCGAACGAGACCTCGCCATCCAGACCGCCGACGACGTGGACGAGCCGCGCAACCGGCGCGTCACCATCGAGGTCCGCTAATTAGTTAGAGAGATCGGGCGGGTCGCCCCGAAGGGCGATCAGCTCAGGGTCACGCGCGCGAACTTGCGCTTGCCGACCTGAACCACGTAGCTGCCTGCAGGCAGCTTCAGCGCCTTGTCGCTGACCACGGCGGAATCGATGCGCACGCCGCCACCGTCGATCAGGCGGTTGCCTTCCGAGGTCGAGGGCGCGAGGTTCGCCTGCTTGAGCACCTGGGCGATGCCCAGCGGGGCGCCCGAGAGCGACACCTCCGGAATCTCGTCCGGCACGCCGCCCTTGCTGCGGTTGATGAAGTCCTGCTCGGCCGCATCGGCCGCCGCCGCGCTGTGGAAGCGGGTGGTGATTTCCTTGGCCAGCGCGACCTTGGCGTCCTTCGGGTTGCGCCCGCCCTCAACCTCGGCCTTCAGCGCCGCGATCTGCTCCAGCGACTGGAAGCTCAGCAGGGTGTACCAGCGCCACATCAGGTCGTCGGAGATCGACAGCACCTTGGCGAACATGGTGTTGGCGTCTTCGCTGATGCCGATGTAGTTGTTCTTGCTCTTGGACATCTTCTCGACGCCGTCGAGCCCTTCCAGCAGCGGCATAGTGAGGATGCACTGCGGTTCCTGGCCGTATTCCTGCTGGAGATGGCGGCCGACGAGCAGGTTGAACTTCTGGTCGGTGCCGCCCAGCTCCAGGTCGCTCTTGAGCGCGACCGAGTCGTAGCCCTGCATCAGCGGGTACAGGAACTCGTGCACCGAGATCGACTGGCCGGCCTTGAAGCGCTTGTTGAAGTCGTCGCGCTCCATCATCCGGGCCACCGTGTACTTGGCGGCCAGCTGGATCATGCCGCGGGCGCCCAGGGGGTCGCTCCATTCGGAGTTGTAGCGGATCTCGGTCTTCTCGGGGTCCAGCACAAGGCTGGCCTGCTTGTAGTAGGTCTGGGCGTTGGCCTCGATCTGCTCGCGGGTGAGCGGCGGGCGGGTGCTGTTGCGGCCGGAGGGGTCGCCGATGGTGGTGGTGAAGTCGCCGATCAGGAAGATCACCCGGTGGCCCAGGTCCTGCAGCTGGCGCATCTTGTTGAGCACCACGGTATGGCCGACGTGGATGTCCGGCGCGGTGGGGTCCAGGCCCAGCTTGATGCGCAGCGGGGTTCCGGTGGCTTCGGAGCGCTGGAGCTTGCGCACCCATTCGTCCTGCGGCAGCAGCTCGTCGGCGCCCCGGAGGGAGATTTCGAGCGCGCGTCCTACACTATTCGAGAGGCTCATGGATGTAACAGAATCGGCCTTTACGGGCTTTTTTAGCTGATTTTTGGGGTGCCGAAGCTATACTCAGCCCGACTCTTCTAGCGCCGAATTCTAAGCGGCGCTCTTTCCGCACCGTCTCCTGCCGCCCTGAACGTTACTGGGCCTTGCAGCACGGACCTGCAGAACCTGAGCTGGAATTCATAGTTTGATCAACGGCATCCTTGCCGCCGAGGAGCTTCTCGCTTCCCGCGTGGCTTACACATTCCGGACGTACCCCAGGCAGATCACCGCGATCATCGCGGGCGCGCTGCTGAGCGCCGGCACCCTCGCGGTGGCCTCCCTGGGCCCCGACGCATCCGACCTCCCCGTCCACCAGATCCTCGAAGCCACGGCGCCCGTCTCGTTCGCCGACCAGAGCGAATCGCTCGAGAACTTCAGCTTCACCCTCTTCCGCACCGACGTCACCCGCTCCAGCGACACGGCCGATGCGCTCATGAAGCGCCTGGGCATCTCCGACCCGGCCGCCACCGCCTTCGTGCGCGGCAGCGTCGAGGCCCGCAACGCGCTCTTCTCGCGCGCCGGCCGCACCGTGACGGCCGAGGCCACGCAGGAAAACCAGCTCAAGAAGCTCAGCGCCCGCTGGATTCCCGACGGCGACGGCGGCTTCAAGCGCTTCGTCATCGAGCGCACGCCCACCGGCTTCTCGGGCGTCACCGAGCGCGATTCGCTCACCCCCGGCACGCGCCTGGCGAGCGGCACCATCCGCACCTCGCTCTTCGCCGCCACCGACGACTCGCGCATCCCCGACGCAGTGGCCAGCCAGCTCGCGGACATCTTCGCGGGCGACGTCGACGTGCGTAACCTGCGCAAGGGCGACCGCTTCGCCGTGGTGTACGAGACCTTCGAAGCCGACGGGCAGGCGCTGCGCAGCGGCCGCGTGCTGTCGGCCGAGTTCGAGAACAACGGCAAGATCCACCAGGCCGTCTGGTTCCAGCCCCCGGGCGCGGGCCAGAAGGGCAGCTACTACCGCCCGAACGGCGACAGCCTGCGCAAGGCCTACCTGGCGACGCCGGTCGAGTTCTCGCGCGTGTCCAGCGGCTTCGCGATGCGCATGCATCCGATCCTGAACAGCTGGCGCCAGCACAACGGCATCGACTACGCAGCGCCCACCGGCACCTCGGTGCGCTCGGTCGGCGACGGCACGGTCGACTTCGCCGGCACGCAGAACGGCTACGGCAACATCGTCATCATCAACCACCGCAACAACCAGCAGACGGCATACGCTCACCTGAGCCGCATCGACGTCAAGGCCGGCCAAGCGGTGAGCCAGGGCCAGACGGTCGGCGCGGTGGGCTCCACCGGCTGGGCCACCGGCCCGCATCTGCACTTCGAATTCCGCGTGGGCGGCGTCTACCAGGACCCGGCCTCCATCGCACAGGAAGGCGGCGCTCCGATCACCGCCGCCATGCGTCCTGCCTTCGAACGCGTTGCCGTGGGCGCGCGCACCGAGCTGGCCGCGGCCTTCTCCGTCATCCAGGCCAGCGCCGACTGACCTCCCGGCGATGGCGGCCGAGGAGCTTTTCATCGGCCTCATGTCGGGCACCTCGCTCGACGGCGTCGATGGCGTGCTCGCCGACTTTTCGGGCGGCCGCATCGCGGTCAAGTCCTACGCCACAGCCCAGTTTCCGGTGGCACTGCGCGCCGAGCTGCTGGCGCTGAACACGCCGGGCGACAACGAACTCCACCGCGCGGCACTGGCCGGCAACGGCCTGGCCCGCGCCTACGCCGGCGTCGTCGCCCAGCTGCTGGCCGACAGCGGCACCGATGCCGGCGCGATCACCGCCATCGGCGCGCACGGCCAGACCGTGCGGCACCGGCCGCTCGAGTTCGACGAAGTCGGCTACACGCTGCAGATCAACAACCCCTCGCTGCTGGCCGAGCTGAGCGGCATCGACGTGGTGGCCGACTTCCGCAGCCGCGACCTCGCGGCCGGCGGCCAAGGCGCACCGTTGGTGCCGGCATTCCACCGCGCACTGTTCGGCAGGCCGGACGAGACGGTCGCGGTGCTGAACATCGGAGGCATTTCCAACCTGAGCCTGCTGCCGGCCACCAACCGGCCGGCGGGCGCGCCCACGGTGCTCGGCTTCGACTGCGGCCCCGGCAACGCGCTGATGGACCACTGGTGCCAGGCCCATCAGGGCCAGCCCTTCGACCGCGGCGGCCAGTGGGCGGCCAGTGGAAAGGTGCTGCCCGGCCTGCTCGCGCAGCTTCTGGCCGACCCGTATTTCGCCCGGACCCCGCCCAAGAGCACCGGCCGCGACCTGTTCAACCCCGACTGGCTCGCCGCGCAGCTCGGCACCGCGGCCATGGCGCCCGAAGACGTACAGGCCACGCTGGCCGAACTGACCGCGCATGCCTGCGCGGCGGACCTCAAGAGCTACGGAAAAGATAGCAACCTGCTGATCGTCTGCGGCGGCGGCGCGCTGAACGACCACCTGCTCGCCCGGATGCGCGCCCTGCTGCCAGGCGTGACGGTCGCGGCTTCCACTGCTCACGGGCTGCCGCCCCTGCAGGTCGAGGCCGCCGCCTTCGCCTGGCTTGCCCGCGCAACGGTGCGCCGCGAGCCGGGCAACCTCGCCAGCGTGACCGGCGCGCGCGGCGCCCGGGTGCTGGGCGCGATCTACCCCGCCTGACCCGATCAGCCCTGGCCGGAAACCTCCGGCTGCGCCGGGTGCGGCGCACGCACCTCCGAGGGCAGATGCCAGAAGATGAGCGCGGAAGCGATCGTGATGAGCCCCATGGTCGCAAAAGTCGCCTGGAAGGCGTCCAGCGTATGGGCCGGCGTGTCGGTGCCGAAGACACCGTTGTAGCCCGCCAGCACCGCGCCCGCGGCGGCCACGCCCATGCTCATCGCGAGCATCTGCACCATCGACAGCAGGCTGTTGCCGCTGCTGGCCGTGCTGCCGTCCATGTCCTTCAGCGTGATGGTGTTCATGGCCGTGAACTGCAGCGAATTGACCGCGCCGAAGGCCAGCAGCTGCAGCACGTGCAGCGCCATCGGCTGGCCCGGCGCCGTGAGCCCGAAACTGGCCATGGTGCAGCCGACGAGGATGGTGTTGACGACCAGCACCTTGCGGTAGCCATGGCGGGTGATCAACGGCGTGGCGAAGCGCTTCATGGCCATGCCGGCCAGCGCGATCGGCAGCATCATCAGCCCGGCGTGCACCGGCGAGTAGCCCATCGACACCTGCAGCAGCAGCGGCACCAGGAAGGGCATGCAGCTGCTGCCCAGCCGCGAGAACAGGTTGCCGATCAGGCCGATGCTGAGCGTGGGCACGTGGAAGAGCGAGGGCGCGAACAGCGGCTCGGGCGTGCGCGCGGCGCGCAGCCAGTAGCCGGCGATGCTCGCGAAGCCGAAGATCAGCACCACCATCACCCCGCCCTGGCGCAGGCCCACGCCGTCGAGCGCGAGCGAAATCGCCACCATGCCGAAGGCCAGCATCGCGTAGCCCACGCTGTCGAAGCGCTTGAGCGCCGCGCCCCGCAGGTCGGGCATGTACTTCAGCGTGGCGATGCAACCGGCCAGCCCCACGGGCACGTTGATCAGGAAGATCCAGTGCCAGGAGGCGTACTGCACCAGCCACCCGCCCAGCGTGGGGCCCAGCAGGGGCCCGATCAGCCCCGGGATGGCCACGAAACTCATCGCCTGGAGAAACTCCCCGCGCGGCACCGTGCGCAGCAGCGACAGCCGCCCGACAGGCAGCAGCAGCGCTCCGCCGAGCCCCTGAACCACCCGCGCCGCCACCAGCTGGCCCAGGCTGTGCGACAGCGCGCACAGCACCGAGCCCAGCGCGAACAGCACGATGGCCGAAAAGAAGATGCGCCGGGTACCGAAACGGTCGGCGATCCAGCCCGAGGCGGGGATCAGCATCGCCATGGTGAGCGCATAGGCCACCACCACCGACTGCATGCGCAGCGGGCTCTCGCCCAGGCTCGCGGCCATCGCGGGCAGCGCCGTGTTGATGATGGTGGCGTCGAGCGTCTGCATGAAGAAGCCGACGGCCACGAGCCACAGCAGGCTCCTGCGAACGGGTTGATCGGCGGGCTCAGCCTCGGGAGTCGTCATGGCGCGAAAGGAAACGGGAACGAAAAAGCCGCCCGAAGGCGGCTTTCTGGGAGGAGGCTGGTCAGCGGCATCCAGGCATCAGGCCGAGAAACTCGACCCACAGCCGCAGGTGCTGGTGGCGTTCGGGTTCTTGATCACGAACTGGGCGCCTTGCAGGTCTTCCTTGTAGTCGATCTCTGCGCCGACCAGGTACTGGTAGCTCATGGCATCGATGAGGAGCGACACACCGTTCTTGGTCATGGTGGTGTCGTCTTCGTTGGTGATCTCGTCGAAGGTGAATCCGTACTGGAAGCCGGAGCAGCCGCCACCCTGCACGAACACGCGCAGCTTGAGGTCGGGGTTGCCTTCTTCGGCGATCAGGTCGGCCACCTTGGCTGCCGCGCTGTCGGTGAAGATGATCGGCTCGGGCATCTGGGTCTGGATGTTTTCGGCTACGGCGCTCATGGGCTAATAACTCCTTGGGGGGCCGGATGTGCGGCCAATGAAACGAATCCTACTGCAATGACGCGATTCCGGCAGGCCATGGCCGGCTCGCACCCCATTGCAAGTGGGGTCGGAGCAACCGGGTACCAGGGGCCTCCAACGAAAAAGCCGCCCGAAGGCGGCTCTTGTTCGCTCGCAGGAAGCGGATCAGCGCTTGCTGAACTGCTTGCGGCGACGGGCGGAGTGCAGACCGACCTTCTTACGCTCGACTTCACGTGCGTCGCGCGTGACGTAGCCAGCCTGGCTCAGCACCGACTTCAGCGCTGCGTCGTAGTCGATCAGCGCGCGGGTGATGCCGTGGCGGGTAGCGCCGGCCTGGCCCGATTCGCCGCCGCCGTGCACGTTGACCATCACGTCGAAGGTTTCGAGGTTGTTGGTCAGCGCGAGGGGTTGCTTCGCGATCATGATCGAGGTTTCACGGCCGAAGAAATCCTGGATGTCCTTGCCGTTGACCGTGATCTTGCCCGAGCCCTTTTTCAGAAACACGCGGGCGACGCTCGATTTGCGACGGCCGGTGCCATTGTTCCATTCACCAATCATTCTCAAGGCTCCTTAGATTTCCAGCGTCTTGGGCTGCTGGGCGGCGTGCGGGTGCTCAGCACCACCGTACACCTTGAGTTTCTTGATCATTGCGTAACCGAGCGGGCCCTTGGGCAGCATGCCCTTGACAGCCTTTTCCAGGGCGCGGCCCGGGTGCTTCGATTGCATGTCGCGGAAGTTCGTCGCCGTGATACCGCCCGGGTAGCCCGAGTGACGGTAGTACACCTTGTCGATGGACTTGGCGCCGGTGACGCGCAGTTGCGATGCGTTGATGATGACGATGAAGTCACCGGTGTCGACGTGAGGCGTGTAAATGGCCTTGTGTTTGCCGCGCAGACGGAGAGCAACTTCGCTGGCTACTCGTCCGAGGACCTTGTCGGTCGCGTCAATCACAAACCACTCGTGCGTCACGTCAGCGGGCTTTGCGCTGAACGTTTTGGTCATGAGTTTTCTCTTGAAAAGAGGGTTTGGCGGGCCCTTTTCCACGGTCGGCGTTCCTCTGACGGGAATCTCTTAGGTGGGTTTCGAAGTCTTCGCCGCGGGGCCACAAAAACGCTGCGAAGCCCGCGATTATACGAAGAATGGCCCTGGGCGGGCAAATTCGCCCGTATCCAGCCCCAACACCGTTACCATCCTCCCCCTATGTTCAGTTACCGCCACGCCTTCCATGCCGGCAACCACGCCGACGTGCTCAAGCACACGGTGCTGATTGCCACGCTCGACCACCTGCTCGAAAAAGAGGCAGCGCTGACGGTCGTCGACACCCACGCCGGCGCCGGCCTCTACCGCCTGGACGGCGACTACGCCGGCACCAGCGGCGAGGCGGCAGACGGCGTCCTGCGCCTTCTTTCGGACAAGAAAGAGCCCGCCACGACGGCTCCTGTGGCAAAGCCTGCTATCAAAAAAGCAGCGCCCGAAGCCGAAGCCCCGCTGGCCGACGCCATTGCCCGCTACCTGAGCGTGATCAGCGACTTCAATCCCAAAGGCGGCGCCCGCGTCTACCCCGGCTCGCCCTTCATCGTGCAGCACCTGCTGCGCGACCACGACAAGCTCAAGCTGTTCGAACTGCATCCCACAGACGCCCGCACGCTGGACGCCAACATCGCCCAGCTCGAGGCCGGCCGCCAGATCGCCGTGCTGCGCGAGGACGGCTTCGGCAGCGCCACCAAGTTCCTGCCGCCGCCGTCGCGCCGCGCGCTGGTGCTGATGGACCCCAGCTACGAGATGAAGACCGACTACGGCCGCGTGCTCGACTTCATGGCCGAGGCGCTCAAGCGCTTCGCCACCGGCACCTACGCGGTCTGGTATCCGATCATTCCGCGCCCCGAGGCGCACGACCTGCCGCGGCGGCTCAAGACGATGGCGACCAAGGCCGGCAAGTCGTGGCTGCACGCCACGCTGACGGTCAAGTCCAGCAAGATCACGAAAGATGCCGCCTCGGGTGAAACGCACCGGCCGGGCCTGCCGGCCAGCGGCATGTTCCTGATCAACCCGCCCTACACGCTGAAGCCGATGCTGGCGGCCGCACTGCCGCAGCTGGTGGAGCGCCTGGGCCAGGACCGCAACGCCGCCTTCTCGCTCGATTCGGGCGGCTGAGCCGGCCGAATCTCCCAACCTTTTTACTTGCGACGCCGGGGCGGCACCGCCGCCTTGCGCCGAACCGGAACCGGCGCCCGCGCCCGTTGCTGCGAGGGCTCGCTCGACGCCGCCGGCGCCGCCGCATCGCCGGCTTCGACCGGCAGGCCGCCGCAGCGCATGCCGTCGCGGTCGATCACCGTCAGAGCCACCTGCTTGATGCCCAGCCCCGTCAGGCCGATGCGGTCGGCCGCCGCGCGGCTCAGGTCGATCACCCGGCCTGCCGCGTAGGGCCCGCGGTCGTTGATGCGCACCAGCACCTCGCTGCCGTTGACGAGGCTGCGAACGCACACGCGCGTGTTGAAGGGAAGGGTCTTGTGCGCCGCCGTCATGGCGGTCATGTCGAAGCGCTCGCCGCTGGCGGTCTTGCGCTGGTGGAACTGGATGCCGTACCACGAGGCGCCGCCGCGCTCGAAGATCTCGCGCGGCCCGTCGTCGGGCACGCCGTCGTCCGGCGCCTGCTCGCCCGTGCCGGAGACGGCGAGGTCATAGCGCACCGCGGGAACGCTGGAGCGCGCGGCCGCGCCCGGAGGCACCGCGATGGCGCGAGGCAGGGGCAGCAATTTCGCGTTGCCCTCGGCGTCGGTCGCAGGCGGCATGGCGCATCCCGCGAGAACGCAGGTCGCCGCGGCAAGCGCCGCCCGAAGCCCCGCGCGCCCCCTCAATCGAGGCGCTCCAGCACAGCCAGCGTGGCCGCCGACTGGTTCATCGTGTAGAAGTGCAGCGCCGGTGCGCCGCCTTCCTGCAGGCGTGCACACAGGTCGGTGACGACGTCGAGGCCGAAGGCCTTGATCGACGCCGTGTCGTCGCCGAAGCTCTGCAGCCGCAGGCGAATCCAGCGCGGGATCTCGGCGCCGCAGGCGTCGGAGAAGCGCATGAGCTGCGTCGAGCTCGTGATCGGCATGATGCCCGGCACGATCGGGGTGTCGAGCCCGAGCTTGCGAACGTCGTCGACGAAGCGGAAGTACGCCTCGGGGCTGAAGAAGTACTGCGTGATCGCCGAATCGGCGCCCGCCTTCACCTTGGCGGCGAAGGCCTGCAGGTCGGCCTCGGGCGAGCGGGCCTGCGGGTGGATCTCGGGGTAGCAGGCCACCTCGATGTGGAAGTCGCGGCCGGTCTCCTCGCGGATGAAGCCGACGAGGTCGCTCGCGTACTGGAACTCGCCGCCGATGCCGTAGCCGCTGGGCAGGTCGCCGCGAAGGGCCACCAGGCGCTTGACGCCCATGGCCTTCAGCTCGGCGAGCTGCTCGCGCACGGTGGCGCGGGTGGCGCCGATGCACGAGAAGTGGCTCGCGGCGTCCACGCCCTCGGACAGGATCTCCTGCACCGCGCCGAAGGTGCCCTGGTGCGTGGACCCGCCCGCGCCGTAGGTGACCGAGCAGAACTGCGGCTTGCGCGCATAGAGCTGCTGGCGCACCGCGCGCAGCTTGACCGCGCCTTCGGGCGTCTTGGTCGGAAAGAATTCGAAACTCAACGGAAGGCGCACCTGCGTCTCCTTAGGAACCGTTCGCGCGCACGGCGCGCTCGGCATGAATGAAAAACTCGCGGTTGCCGTCGCCACCGGCGATCGGGCTGTCGAACCACTGCAGCACCCGCAGGCCGAGCGCCTCGCAGGCATCGCGCAGGCGCTTCTCGACCACCGCGTACATCGACTCGTCTCGCACGATGCCGCCCTTGCCGACCTGGCCGGGCTGCAGCTCGAACTGCGGCTTGACCAGCATCAGCAAGCGGCCCTCGTCGGCCAGAAACTCGACCACCGCCGGCAACACCAGCGTGAGCGAGATGAACGACAGGTCGCCCACGATCAGGTCGAAGCGCGACTCGCCCTCCTCGCCCAGATCGTCGGCCGAGAGAGCGCGCGCATTGACGCCCTCGATGGCCACCACGCGCTCGTCCTCGCGCAGCCGCGCATGCAGCTGCCCGTGGCCGACGTCGACGCCCACCACCCTGGCGGCGCCGCGCTGCAGCAGGCAATCGGTGAAGCCGCCGGTCGACTGGCCCACGTCGAGGCACAGCTTGCCGGCGGCGTCGATACCGCTCGCCGCCAGAGCGCCTTCGAGCTTGAGCCCGCCGCGCGACACGTAGCGCGCTTCCGCCGCGTCGAGCAGCTCGAGCTCGGCCGATTCGGGCACGTCGTCCTTGTTCTTGACGACGTCGCGCCACGCGTCGCCCGAGCCCGCATCACGCCAGCGCAAGCCGCCGGCAATGAGCCGCACGGCCTGCGAACGCGATGCGGCAAGGCCGCGCTCCACCAGCAACTGATCGGCGCGCATGCGTTGGCTGTCGCCGCTCAGTAGCGGTAGGTGTCCGGCTTGTAGGGGCCGTTCTTGTCCACGCCGATGTAGGCGGCCTGCGTGTCGGTCAGCTCGGTGAGCATGGCGCCGACCTTCTTCAGGTGCAGGCGCGCGACCTTCTCGTCGAGGTGCTTCGGCAGAACGTAGACCTTGCCGGCCTGGTAGGCGTCGGGCTTGGTGAACAGCTCGATCTGCGCGATGGTCTGGTTCGCGAACGACGACGACATCACGAAGCTCGGGTGGCCCGTGCCGCAGCCCAGGTTCACGAGGCGGCCCTTGGCCAGCAGGATGATCTTCTTGCCGTCGGGGAACTTGATGTGGTCGACCTGCGGCTTGATCTCTTCCCACTCGTACTTCTCGATCGAAGCGACGTCGATCTCGTTGTCGAAGTGGCCGATGTTGCAGACGATGGCCTGGTCCTTCATGGCGGCCATGTGCTCGTGGCGGATCACGTCGCGGTTGCCGGTGGTGGTCACGAAGATGTCGGCCTTGTCGGCGGCGTATTCCATCGTCACGACCTTGTAGCCTTCCATGGCGGCCTGCAGGGCGTTGATCGGGTCGATCTCGGTCACCCACACCTGCGCCGACAGCGCGCGCAGCGCCTGGGCCGAGCCCTTGCCCACGTCGCCGTAGCCGGCCACGCAGGCGATCTTGCCGGCGATCATCACGTCGGTGGCGCGCTTGATGCCGTCCACCAGCGACTCGCGGCAGCCGTAAAGGTTGTCGAACTTGCTCTTGGTGACCGAATCGTTCACGTTGATGGCGCGGAACAGCAGCGTGCCCTTGGCCGACATTTCGTTCAGGCGGTGCACGCCGGTGGTGGTTTCTTCGGTCACGCCGATGATCTCGGCCGACTTGCGGGTGTACCAGGTGCCGTCGACGGCCAGCTTGGCCTTGATGGCGGCGTAGAGGATGCGCTCTTCCTCGCTGGTCGGGTTGGCGAGCACGCTCTGGTCCTTCTCGGCGCGCTGGCCCAGGTGCATCAGCAGCGTGGCGTCGCCGCCGTCGTCCAGGATCATGTTCGGGCCTTCGCCCTTCGAGCCCTTGGGGCCGAAGTCGAAGATGGCGTGGGTGTAGTCCCAGTAGTCCTTCAGCGACTCGCCCTTGATCGCGAACACCGGCGTGCCCTTCTCGGCGATGGCGGCGGCGGCGTGGTCCTGCGTCGAGAAGATGTTGCACGAGGCCCAGCGCACCTGCGCGCCCAGCGCCTGCAGCGTCTCGATCAGCACGGCCGTCTGGATGGTCATGTGCAGCGAGCCGGTGATGCGCGCGCCCTTCAGCGGCTGCGACTTCGAGAACTCCTCGCGGATGGCCATCAGGCCGGGCATCTCGGTTTCCGCGATGCGGATTTCCTTGCGGCCCCAGGCGGCGAGGGACAGGTCGGCGATCGCCTGGTCGGCGGTCGAAACGGGGGTGGGTTTGAGAACAGCGCTCATGGGAACTCCAACAAAACTGGTTTGAAAGATGCCGCCGGATACGGGGAAAAAGGCTCACCGCAAGAACAGCGGGTGAGCGTCGTTGCGATATGTGGTCCGAGCCTCACGCCTGACGGCGCTGCAACGCTCCTCGGAGCGGCGGATTGTAGACGGGGCACGAGCGGGCGCCAATGCTCGGGGTTTGGCCGGCATTTGTCATCCCCGGCATGTCATTGACCTCTGGTTACGATTTCAACAGGTTCGGTTCAGGAGCCGCCGGCTTGCTGCCGAGCCCACTTGAAAACAAAAGGACACGACATGAGGAAGAGGATGACGAGGTATCTCGCGAGCTGGGGCATGGTCGCCTTGCTGGCGGCCTGCGGAGGGGGCGGAGGAGGAGGAGGATCCGGCCTCTCGCTGTCGTCGGGCGGCAGCGGGAAACCCGAGGTCGCGGCAGCCAAGACCCTGGGCACGCCCGACGCGCGCAACGGCAGCTACCGCGTCTACGCGGCCAACGGCACGCAGCAGCAGCTCTCGGTCGATTTCGACGCCGGCAGCTACACGATGACGGACAACCTCGGCGCGGCCGAGTCCGGCACTTTCGCCGAAGACTTCACCGAGCCCGGCACCTATGTGTTCGCGAGTGGCCGCATCACGACCGCGGCCAACACCTCGCGCTTTCGCGTGACCACCGACACCATCGTCGGCGCGTTCCCGTTCCAGACCGCGTATTCGAGCCCCGCCGCGTACGCCGCGCAGCCCTTCGTGGCGGCGCGCGACTTCGTCACCACCGCCGCGCTGATCGACGGCACCTACAACCGCTTCAGCATCACGCGCAGCCCCGGCGGCGTGCAGGACTCGACGATCCTCTCGATGCGCCTGTCGGGCAGCGGCACGGTGCTGGAGTTCTGCAACGACTCGATCATCTACAAGATCGACCTCTGCCCCGCCGCCTCGAAGCGCACCTACGCCGTCACGCCGGGCGTCGACGACGCCTGGGTCGCGACCAACGTGGCCAACAGCAGCGACGTCGCCAACTTCCGCGTGGCGCGCATCGGCGGGCAGAACGTGTACCTCGGCGGCGGCGTCAGCGTCTCGCCGGCCCAACAGTTCATGCGCATCGGCCTGCCCGAGTCTTCGAGCTGGCCGACCACGCGCGGCATCGGCTCGTCGACCACGGGCAGCTGGGGCACGAACCTGATCAGCACCACCAGCTCGGTGCGCACCTCCACCGGCACGGACGACACCTTCGGCACCCTCACGATGCCGGTGGACAGCACGGCCTACACGAACCAGCCCCTGGGCATCCGCGGCGTCAACTTCACCGGCGCGAGCAAGTACTTCGCGATGCAGGCCGGCGAGCTGTCGGTGCTGGTCGGCGCACGCAACAACACCGCCACGCAGGGCTACATCCAGCTCAACCTGATCGACACCGGCGCCACGCCCGACGCGCGCAACGGCCGCTACAAGGTCTACGCCACCAACGGCTCGCGGCAGACGCTGGCGCTGAACCTCGACAGCAAGCGCTACGAGATGACCGATGCCGCCGGCACCGTCGCCTCGGGCAGCTTCGCCGAGGACACGACGGAAGCGGGCAGCTTCATCTTCGACAGCAGCCGCATCACGAGTCCCGCGAACACGGCGCGCTTCCGCTTCACGACGGACACGGTGGTCGGCGCGTTCCCGTTCGCGGTCGCGCAGGTCACGCCCGAGAGCTACGCCGTGCGGCCCTTCGTCGCATCGCGCGCGCTGGTGAAGACGCAGGCTGCGCTCGACGGCACCTACAACCGGCTGGGCATCAACATGACGGCCACCGGCGGCGATTCGTCGATCACCCAGATCCAGATCGCCAACGGCGGCACCGTGCTCTATCTGTGCAACGACAACGTGATCTACCGGATCGACAACTGTCCTTCCGCATCCGTGCTGACGTACACCGTGTCGGCTGGCACCACCGTGGACACCTGGCGCATCGTGAACGTGGCCAATCCGTCGGACAACGGCACCTTCGCGGTCGCGCGCGTCGGAGGCGAGAACATCTACCTCTCGGCCGGCAACGTGGCGTCCACGCCCCCGAGGTCGGTGTTCCGCATCGGCCTGCCCGAACGCGCCACATGGCCCACCGTCATCGCGCGCGGCGGCGCCACCAGCGGCGGCTGGGGCAGCACCGGCCTCGACGCGTCTTACTACACGCGCACCCAGACGCTGCCCGACGGCACCAGCGCCACGCTCAACGCGTCGCTGGCTCCGATGGGCACGAACGGCCCGCTCAACATGCGCGCGGCGACCTTCATCGGCCCGAACTACCACTTCGCGAGCCAGAGCAGCAAGCTCTTCGCGATGGTCGGCTCGCGCAACCCGGCCACGGCCGGCGCGATGGAGATCGGCCTGATCGACTGACGCCGCGGGCGCTTCGCCCTGAAAGCCAGGAAGGCCGCATGCCGCATCGCGTGGCATGCGGCCTTTTTTCGTTGCTCATTCAGGCCTAAGACGGCCGCCTGCACGTTTCGCCGGCGCGACGTACATTGGCCGGCCCACAGCCCCTGAAAGCCAACATGCAGATCCACTCCTCCAGCACGCCCAGGACCTTGCTCGCAGCCCTTGCTGCCGCCGTCGGCCTGGCCGCCGCCCTGCTTCCGGCGGGCGCGTCCGCCCAGAACGCCGACACCGTCCGCATCCGCGGCACCCTCGTGCGCGTCGATGCGAACACCCTGGTCGTGCAGGACCGCAGCGGCGAGGTCGTCTCGCTCGCCCGGCCCGCCGGCCTGCCCGTGTCGGAGGTCTACCCGATCAAGCTCTCGGACATCAAGCGCGGCAGCTTCATCGGCACCGCCGCCATGCCGCAGCCCGACGGCACGCAGAAGGCGCTCGAAGTCGTCGTGTTCCCCGAGGCTGCGCGCGGCACGGGCGAGGGCCATCGTCCCTGGGACCTGCTGCCCGAAAGCACCATGACCAACGCCACGGTCGCAGACCTGGCCGCGGCGCCGAAGTCGGTGCGCGGCGGCCAGCAGTTGCACCTGACCTACAAGGGCGGCGAGAAGACCGTCGTGGTGCCGCCCGACGTTCCGGTGGTCACCTTCCGGCCCGGTACCGACGCACTGCTGGTGCCGGGCGCACGGGTGCTTGTGAATGCGCAGGAGAAGAACGGCACGCCCACCGCGCTGCGCGTGACGGCCGGGCGCAACGGCTTCGCGCCGCCGATGTAGGAGCGAAGGCGGGCAGCGAAGGCGGCACGCACCCAAGGGAAATCCCGCAGGCATTTTTGCGGCCGCGGTGAGCTCCGGCGCGCCGGCGCGGCGTATCGTGGCGAGGGTTTCCGGCCGCCGGGCCGGTCCCTCCCTACCAACGTCCACCGTCACAGGAGATTCCGCACCATGGCCACTGCCAAGAAAGCCGCCGCCAAGAAGACCACTGCCAGCAGCAGCACCGCCAGCGCGGAGAAGGCGGCGCCCGACGTCGCGGACATGCTCAATCCGCTGAAGGGCATGGCCGACCGGCTGCAGGGCCTGAACCTGACCGGCGGCGCCGGCAAGCTGCTGGAAGCGGGACGCAAGGACCTCGCGGCGCTGATGGAGGCCAACGAGAAGTCCTACCAGGGCCTGCAGACCGTCGTGCAGCGCCAGACCGAGATGATCAAGAGCGCCATCTCCGAGTGGCAGGCCGCCGCCAAGGAGATGCCGGGCAAGGACCCGAAGGAGAACCTCGCCAAGCTCGACGAACTGGGCCGCCAGTCGTTCCAGCGCGCCATCGACGACATCAAGGAGCTGGCCAACCTGGCGGCCAAGTCGCAGGCCGATGCCTTCGACGTGGTGCGCCAGCGCATCCAGGCGAACGTCGACGAAGTGACGAAGATGCTGCAACGCAAGTAAGCCGGCAAGAGACAGCTCCGACGGACGACCTCCGCGCGCAGCCATGACAGCAGTTCCACCGCGCATCGAGCACCGCACGCGCGCCAACGGCATCGAGCTGGCCTGGGACAGCTTCGGCGACCCGGCCGCCGAGCCGCTGCTGCTGGTGATGGGCCTCGGCGCGCAGATGGTGGCGTGGGACGACGCCTTCTGCGCCCGGCTCGCCGAGGCCGGCGGGCACCGCGTGATCCGATTCGACAACCGCGACATCGGCCATTCGACGCACCTCACGCTGCTGGGCGTGCCCGACATCCAGGCGCTGATGGCGCAGGCGATGGCCGGGCTGCCGCTGCGAGCGCCCTACGACCTGCGCGACATGGCGGCCGACTGCGTCGGGCTGCTCGACGCGCTGGGCATCGCGCGGGCGCACATCGTGGGCGCCTCCATGGGCGGCGCCATCGGGCAGGAGCTGTGCATCCACCATCCGCAGCGCATGCTGTCGTTCACCAGCATCATGTCGAGCACCGGCGCGCCGGGACTGCCGCCGCCCACGCCCGAGGCGATGGCAGTGCTGTTCTCGCCGGCGCCGACCACCTTCGCGGCCTACCAGGCGCACTACGCGAAGGTGTGGCGCGTGCTGCGCGGCCCCGGCAGCTTTCCGCTCGACGAAGCACGCGACGCCGAGAAGGCACAACTCGTCTTCCTGCGCGGACTCAACCCGGCCGGCGTGGCGCGGCAGCTCGCGGCCATCCTGGCCTCGGGCAACCGCAAGCCCGCGCTGCGCAACGTGCGCGTGCCCACGCTGGTGATCCACGGCGACGACGACCCGCTGGTGCCGGTGGCCTGCGGCGTCGACGTGGCCGATGCGATAGCGGGCTCGCAGCTGCTGCGCATCCCCGGCATGGGGCATGCGTTGCCGATCCCGATGTGGCCGCAGATCGTCGACGCCATCGCGGCGCACACGGCGCGGCACCCAGGCGACTGAAGCAGAAGAAACAACAAGGCGACAAGGGAGCATCCGCCATGACGAACAAGTTCTCCCCTCTCGACCCGATGGCCATGTGGCGCGAACTCACGGCCCAGTGGGAAAAAACCACCAACGAGTTCGCCAACGAGACCATGGCCTCGGACCCGTTCCGCCAGGGCATGCACGGCGGCATGAACGCCTCGCTCACCGCGCAGAAGGCGCTGGGCGAGCTGATGGCGCGCTACCTGACGATGCTGAACCTGCCGACGCGCGCCGACCTGCAAGTGCTGGGGGAGCAGCTGCAGCGCATCGACGATCACTTGGCGCGCATTGCCCGCGCCGTGGAGGGCGGGCCCGCTTCCTCCGCTGCGGCAGCGCCGGGGCCGCGCCGCACCCGGCAGCCTCCGAAGGCAGCACCTGCAGAACCTGCGGCAGCGCCCGCCACCCCGCCCCGCACGCGCAAGCCCCCGGCAGGAAAGCGCCAAGCATGAGCACCACCGCCGACACGCCCTTCGCCCTGCCCGACATCGCGGTCGACATGGCCGCCGAGATCGAGCGCGCGATCCAGCGCAACCTCAAGGGCCTGGACTTCCTCACCACCGCCGCGCCCGCCGTCGGCCAGACGCCCAAGGACGAGATCCACCGGCGCGGCACGCTGAGCCTGTACCACTACCGGCCCATGACCGACGAGATCTACCGCGTGCCGCTGCTGATCGTGATGGCGACCACCAACCGCGGCTACATCCTCGACCTCGCGCCCGGCCAGAGCATGGTCGAGCACCTGCTGCTGCAGGGCTACGACGTCTACATGATGGACTGGAACGCGCCGCGCCCGCAGGAGAAGCACCTGCGCATCGAGGACTACGTGCTCGACTTCATCCCCGATTCCATCCGCCGCGTGCAGGAGCGCTCGGGCGAGGAAGACGTCACGCTCGTGGGCTACTGCATGGGCGGCGTGCTCTCCACGCTGTACGCCGCGCTGCACCCCGGCGGACCGATGAAGAACCTCGCGCTCTTCACCACACCCATCGACTTCAGCCGCATGAAGCTGTTCCATGCGTGGTCGGACCGCCGGTATTTCGACGTCGACCGGCTCATCGACACCGTGGGCAACGTGCCGCCCGAGATGCTCTTCACCTCCTTCGACATGCTGCGCCCCGCCGGCCGCAGCGCGGGCATGGTGCAGCTGTGGGACAACATGGACAACGACGAATTCGTCAAGTCGTACCGCATGTTCGACCGCTGGGGCAACGAGATGCTGCCGCTGGCCGGCGAGTACTTCCGCCAGACCGTCAAGGAGCTCATGTGGGGCAACAAGCTGCACAAGGGTGAGCTGGTGATCGGCGGGCAGAAGGTGCAGCTGAAGAACATCAGGGTGCCGGTGCTGCACGCGCTCGCGCAGCACGACCACATCGTTCCCTACGAGGCCGGGCAGCCGCTCGTGGCCGGCGTCGGCTCCACCGACAAGGAGGAGGTGGTGCTCAAGGGCGGCCACGTCAGCCTCGCCGCCGGGCCCAACGCGGTGCGCCGGCTGTGGCCCAGACTGGACGAATGGCTTGGAGTGCGATCGACATGAGCATCACCACCGTGACCGACTCCTTCTCGCGGACCTACCCGCGTACCGTGACCAGCAGCGAGGGCAGCATCGTCCTGCGCCTGATGGCCGCCGAAGACGCCGATGCCGTGCTCGCCTTCGCGCAGGCGCTGCCGGCGCACGACCTGCTCTTTTTGCCGCGCGACATCACCCAGCCCAAGGTGATGAACGCCTGGGTGCGCGCCATCGAGCGCGGCGACATCGACAGCGTGCTCGCGGTGCGCGAGAAGGCCGTGCTCGGCTGCGCGGCGGTCATCCGCGATCCGCACTCCTGGTCCAGCCACGTCGCCGAACTGCGCGTGCTCGCCGCCCCCGAGCTGCGCGGCAGCGGCCTGGGCCACAAGCTCGCGCGCGAAGCCTGCGCGCTGGCCATCGAGCGCGGGGCCGAAAAGCTCGTCGCCCGCATGACCGTCGACCAGCGCGGCGCCATCGCCGTCTTCCAGGCCCTGGGCTTCAAGCCCGAGGCGCTGCTGGGCAAGCACGTGAAGGACCGCCAGGGCATGGCGCACGACATCGTGGTGCTGAGCCAGGACGTGGCGCGGTTCGAGGCGCAGATGCGGGCGTACGGGATGAACGAGGCGCTCGGGGGCTGAAATGCCCCTGGCACGGGGGCGGCGGGGCCGGAAACCGCCGGCCTTTTAAAATCGCGGATTCCCCTCGCAGATTGCCCACCTTGTCTTTCGTAGCCGAAACCCGCCGCCGCCGCACCTTCGCGATCATTTCCCACCCTGACGCCGGCAAGACCACGCTGACCGAAAAGCTGCTGCTTTTCTCCGGCGCGATCCAGATCGCCGGCTCGGTGAAGGCGCGCAAGGCCTCGCGCCATGCCACCTCCGACTGGATGGAGATCGAGAAGCAGCGCGGCATCTCGGTGGCCTCGTCGGTGATGCAGATGGTCTACCGCGACCACGTCATCAACCTGCTCGACACGCCCGGCCACAAGGACTTCTCCGAAGACACCTACCGCGTGCTCACCGCCGTCGACTCGGCGCTGATGGTGATCGACGCGGCCAACGGCGTGGAAGCGCAGACGCGGCGGCTGATCGAGGTCTGCCGCCAGCGCGACACGCCCATCATCACCTTCGTCAACAAGATGGACCGCGAAGTGCGCGAGCCGCTGGACATCCTCGACGAGGTGGAGCGCGAGCTCGGCATGCCCTGCGTGCCCATGACCTGGCCCGTGGGCCAGGGCAAGAGCTTCCGCGGGATCATGAACCTGCGCACGCAGGCGATGACGGTGTTCGAGTCGGGCAGCGAGCGCCTGCCGCAGGACTTCGAGACCATTCCGCTGAGCGAGAGCGATACGCTGGTCAAGCGCTTCGGCGCCGACTTCGAGACCGCCATGGAAAGCATGGAGCTCGCCACCGGCGCCTCGCCCGCCTGGGACCGCGAGGCCTTCCTGGCCGGCAAGCAGACGCCCGTGTTCTTCGGCTCCGGCGTGAACAACTTCGGCGTGATGGAAGTGCTCGACGCGCTGGTCGACCTGGCGCCCTCGCCGCGCTCGCGCACCAGCACCACGCTGGTCAACCGCCAGCCGGTGACCAAGGAGATCCAGCCCGAGGACAAGGACTTCGCGGGCGTCGTCTTCAAGGTGCAGGCCAACATGGACGCCAACCACCGCGACCGCATCGCCTTCGTGCGCATGGCCTCGGGCAAGTACACGCCGGGCATGAAGCTGAAGGTGCAGCGCACCGCCAAGGAGCTGCGCCCCACCAGCGTCGTGACCTTCATGAGCCAGCGCCGCGAGGCGGTGGAAGAGGCCTACGCGGGCGACATCGTGGGCTTCACCACCCACGGCGGCGTGCAGTTGGGCGACACCATCACCGATGGCGCCAGCCTGCAGTTCACCGGCCTGCCCTTCTTCGCGCCCGAGCTCTTCATGACCGTGATCCTCAAGAACCCGCTGCGCACCAAGCAGCTGCAGCAGGGCCTGGCCCAGCTCGGCGAGGAAGGCGCGATCCAGGTCTTCCGCCCGGAGATCGGCGGCCCGATGCTGCTGGGCGCGGTCGGCCAGCTGCAGTTCGAAGTGGTGCAGCACCGCCTGAAGGCCGAGTACGACGCCGACGTGCGCCTCGAAGGCTGCCAGTACACCGGCGCACGCTGGATCACGGCCGACACGCCGGCCGAGCTGCGCGAGTTCGTGAACGCGTATCCGCAGCGCATGGCGAAGGACGCGGCGGATACGCTGGCCTTCCTGTGCACCTCGCCGTATGACGTGCGGCTGGCGCAGGAGCGGTTTCCGAAGATCCACTTCCATCCGCTGCGCGAGCATGCGGGGCTGGCGCTGCAGAGCGCGGGGTAAACAGACGGGATCGGGCAGCCGAACGCGGAAGGAAGACAAAAACTACGCAGAGATCGCAGAAGAGAACCTGGCCATTTCTGGATTTGTCCTCTGCGACTTCTGCGAAACCTTTGCGACTTCTGCGTTCGGCTTTCCTGCCGGTTCGCAGTCCCTCAACTGCCCGTCGACGCATAGCGGCGCAACCCGAAGCGCCACACCCCGAAAGCCGCCGCCAGGAACACGAACCCGGCGAGCGGCGACACCAGGCCCACCCACGCCGGCGCCCCCAGCGGGTCGGCCTTCCCCAGGATCGCCAGCACCGGGTAATAGGCCACGCAGGCCAGCGGCACGATGAAGGTCAGCACGCGCCGGAACCAGCGCGCATAGAGCGCCAGCGGGTACTGCGCGGCCTGCACGCCGCCGTAGGTCAGCACGTTCGCGATCTCGAGGCTCTCGACGGTCCAGAAGGCCAGCGTGCCCTGGAGCACCAGGATGCCGAGGAACAGCGCCACGCCGCCCGCGATGGCGATCAGCGCGATGGCGACCGCGCCCGGCGTCCACGCGATGCCCATCTGCTGCGTGGCGAACGCCACCATCGCCAGCCCCTGCAGCAGCCGGCCCAGGCGGCTGATGCGGAAGTCGTTGCCCATCAGCTGCAGCGCGAGCGGACGCGGCCGTAGCAGCAGGCGGTCGAAGGCGCCTGTGCGCAAAAACTCGGTGCCGAGCACGTCGAAGCCGCGGCCCAGCGCATCCGCGAGCGCGAACATGCAGTTCACCAGGCCGTAGAAGAGGGCCACCTCGCCGATGCGCCAGCCCTGCACGTCGCCGAAGCGGTGGAACAGCGCCCATACCGCGATCACCTCGATGCCGGTGCCGAGGAACTGGCCGACGGTCAGCATCAGCGCCGAGGCGGGGTAGCGCGCTTGCCCGCCGAGGGACGCGCCGACCAGCCGGAAGAAGAGCGGAATCGATCCCATCGCCCTCACCTGCCCTTACCCGCCCTGCACCTGCAGGCCGCGCATCGTGCGGCCCATGGCGAAATGGCCGAAGGCCACGAGCACCGCGATCCAGAAGACCTGCAGCCCCAGCCCGCCGACGGCCTGCCAGCCCTGCAGCTGCCCGAAGAACAGGCGCGCCGGAATGTCCATCAGCCCGGCCAGCGGCTGCATCAGCAGCGCGGTCTGCCAGCCGTCGGGCAGCATCGCGAGCGGCAGCAGGTTGCCAGAGAGAACGATGACCACCGGCGTGGCCACCGCGCTGATGCCGCGTTCGTTGAGCGCGGCGGTGGCGGCCACGTTCAGCAGCATCACCATCGACGTCGACAGCAGCAGCGCGAGCACGGCCGAGAGCACGAAGGCGAGCCCCGCCGCCACGCCCGCCGGCAGCTGCCAGGCCCACTCGCCCAGCCCGAACAGCGGCAGCGCGACCATCGCGAAGGCCGCCATCAGCGCCACGCGTGGCAGCACGCGCGCGGCGATCCAGCCGGCGCTGCGCGCGAACCACAGGGCGTAGGCATCCACCGGCCGCAGGCGGTCGTAGGCGACGGCGCCGGTGCGCACCGCCTGCGCCACTTCCGGGTCGCCCAGCCAGGGCAGCAGCACGAGCAGCCCCTGCGCGAGCCATGTGTACGTAATGGCCTGCGCGAGCGACATCGAGCTGCTCGCGCCCGTGGTGGCCGCGTGGCCATAGAAGGCCGCGAACACCATCACCTTGATGCCGCCCCACCAGCACTGCGTGGCGAAGCCGGCGAGCGCGGCGGTGCGGTACTGCAGCATCTGCAGGAAGCGCGATGCGAAGGCCGCGAGATAGGGCCGTGCAAGGTCGTGCGGGCGCATCGCCGTCACGCTTCTGCCGCTCCGTGCATGGCGTAGAAGCGCGCAATGACGGCCTCGATCGCCAGCCCTTCGAGGCGGATGTCTTCCACCGCATGCGCGGCCGCGATGCGCGCGATCAGCGCGGGCGCGGCGGTCTGCGCCGGGTCGAAGTCGAGTACCAGCGTCTGGCCGTCGCGCGAATGCACCCGTGCGCCTTCCACCTGCGCGGGCAGCTCGGCGCCCTGCGCGAAGTCGACCACCAGGCGGCGCTCGGCCATCACCTGCGCGCGCAGCGCCTCGACCGGGCTGTCGGCCAGCACGCGGCCGTGGCCGATGATGATCACGCGGCGGGCCAGCGCCTCGATGTCGTGCATGTCGTGCGTGGTCAGCAGCACGGTGGTGCCGCGCTCGCGGTTGGCGCGACGCACGAAGTCGCGCACCGCGAGCTTGGAGGGCGCGTCGAGGCCGATGGTGGGCTCGTCGAGAAAAAGGATGTCGGGCTCGTGCAGCAGCGCGGCAGCGATCTCCGCGCGCATGCGCTGGCCCAGCGAGAGCTGCCGCACCGGCTGCGCGAGCACGCGCTCCAGGTTCAGCAGCGCCACCAGTTCGTCGCGCGTGCGGCGGTAGCGTGCCGGGTCCACGCGGTAGATGTCGCGCAGCAGGTCGAAACCGTCGCCCACGGGCAGGTCCCACCACAGCTGCGTGCGCTGGCCGAAGACCACGCCTATGCGCCCCACGTGGCGCTCGCGGTCGGCGAAGGGATCGCGACCGTCGATCTCCACGCGCCCGCCATCGGGCCGCAGGATGCCCGAGAGGATCTTGATGGTGGTCGACTTGCCCGCGCCGTTCGGCCCGATGAAACCCAGCAGCTCGCCGCGCTCCAGCGAGAACGACACGCCCGACAGCGCCTCCACCGTGCGATGGCGGCGCTGCACGAGGCCGCGCAGCGCGCCCATCACGCCAGGGTCGCGTTCGGAAATGCGGTAGGTCTTGCGGAGGTCGTCGACGAGGATGTGGGGCATGGAGGGCGCCGCACCGGCCTCGATGGCACGGCGGGGGCGGGATGCTACACGAAAGCGCCGGTACGATCGCCGCTCCTTTTCGCATTCTTTCCGCCATGCCTTCGCAGCCGCCTTCCCTGCCCTCCTCGCCCCATCATCTGCTGCCGCTGGCCGACTGGCCCGAGACTGCGCGCGCCGGTCTCATCGGCGTGTTCACCGACATCGACGACACGCTCACGCACGAGGGCGCGATCACGCCAGATGCATTGCAGGCGCTGGGCGATCTCAAGGCGGCAGGCCTCTCGGTGGTGGCGATCACGGGCCGGCCGGTGGGCTGGAGCCTTCCTTTCGTCAACGCCTGGCCTGTCGATGCCATCGTGGCCGAGAACGGCGCAGTGGCGCTGCTGCCGTCTGCCGATGGCAAGGTCGAGAAACGCTACCAGCAGGACGAGCCCACGCGCGCGGCCAACTTCGCGCGCATGCAGGCGGTGCTGGAGCGCATCGAGCGCGAGCTGCCGGGGGTGGGCCGCGCCACCGACTCGCCGGGGCGCGAGACCGACATCGCCATCGACCACAGCGAGTTCGTGCAATTGAGCGACGCCACCATCGCGCAGGTGGTGGCGCTGATGCGCGGCGAGGGCATGCACGCCACCGTGAGCAGCATCCACGTCAACGGCTGGTACGGCGACAACGACAAGCTCGAAGGCGCGCGCTGGATCGTGCGCGAGCTGTGGGGCCGCAAGCTCGACGGCGAGATGGACCGCTGGGCCTACGTGGGCGACTCCACCAACGACCAGCTGATGTTCCGCAGCTTCGCGCACAGCATCGGCGTGGCGAACGTCGCGCGCTTCGTGCCGCAGTTGGAGCACCTGCCGCGCTACGTGACGCGGGGCGAGCGCGGCACCGGCTTCGCCGAGGCGGCGAGCGCGATTCTCTCGGCGCGCTGAACACCGCCGGACGCTGCGGACAAACAACACTCCGCGCGAAAAATACGGACGAAAAAAAGCCCGCACGAGGCGGGCGAAGGGACCGTTCGACGGGGTCCTTGGAGAAAACAGTCTCGGGGTTCGCTGCGATCAGAAGCTGTGGCGGATGCCGAACTCGTAGCCCATCGACGACTTGGGCTGCAGCGCCACGCGGTTGTACGTTGCCACGTACGACGGGCCGGCGCCGACTGTGTTGCCGGCACCGTTCTTGTTGGTCACGCGCGCGATCGTGCCGTAGAGCGCGGTGCGCTTCGACAGGTTGTGCACGTAGCCCAGCGCGAACTTGTTCGACTTCGGGTCGGGGGTGTTCACGGCGAAGAGGGCCGGCACGCGGTTGTAGTCGTACTTGACCTGCGAGTACGAGGCGCGGATCTGGCCCGGGCCGATCGGCACGGTCACGCCGATCAGGTAGCCGGTGAGGTCGGTGCTCGGCACCGGCGTGAAGATGTTCAGCGGATCGCGCTGGTCCTTCGAGCGCGAGTACTCGCCGAACAGCTTGGCCACGCCGAAGTCGTAGGTCGCGCCGAGGTTGAAGGTCTTGATCTTGCCCGGACGTGCCACGGCGGAGGAACCTGAACCGGAGGTGAAGCTGGTGTCGTTCTGCGCGTAGCTGACGGCGACGTCGACCGGGCCCGAGGCGTACCCGACGCGGCCGCCGATGTGGCGGCCGGTGTTGGTGCGGTCGGCGCCGGTGATGGTGTCGGGCGACAGGCGGGTGATTTCGTGGAAGCTGTAGCCCAGGTTGCCGTAGAAGCCGCCCAGGTTGCGCGGCAGGAAGTACTGGACCATGTTGCCGGCGCGCTTGTAGGTGCTGTTGCTGCCGTAGCCGGTGCCCGAGAGGCTGCCTTCGTTGGCGTCGATGATCAGCGAGCCGCCGATGCCGGTGTCGCCGAACGGATCGAACTGCTCGTCGTTCAGCACGGTGGCGGTCTTGTCGCGGCCGATGCGGAACTCGCCGAAGCTGCCGGCAAGGCTCACGGTGGAGCGGCGGCTGAAGTTGGAGACGCCGGTGGCGCCGTCGTCGTTGGTGATCGGGGCTTCGAGCCAGAAGCTGGCCGACAGGCCGCCGCCGAGGTCTTCGACGCCGCGGAAGCCCAGGCGGCTGGAACTCAGGCCCGAGTTGGCCAGCTCGGTACGGCTGGCCTTCACGCTGTAGTAGGGGGTGAAAAGGGTGGCCGGGACCGACTCGCTCTTGTTCGAGACGTTGCGGTAGGCCGCATCGACGACGCCGAACAACGTCACGGTCGATTGCGCCGACGCGGCACCGCAGGCTGCCATCGCAGCCAGAACAAGCAGGGATTTTTTCATTCGTATCACTCCAGGATGGGGAAGTTGCCGCTCCGATGCCGGATGCAGCTGCTGAGAGCCCGGGCTTTTGCGCCACAAGACTGCATCGGAGTGTTTCCATCGCGGAAGACAAACGAATTACATAGGGTAAGTACCCAACCCCCGAAGGGCCAAGCCTCTTGACATAGGTGTCCTGACTGTTTCCTGACCCGGAACGCCGTTCCGGCCACTCACTCGCTCATGGGCAATTCGCGCTGCCGGCGTCGCAGCACCATCCACTGGCTCCACGTGCCGAAGGCGGCGATCAGCAGCAACACCGCCGCATAGCCCTCGGCTGTGTTCAGCAGCCCCAGCGACGCCACCAGGAAGCCCGCGAGCATGGCCGGCAGGCTGAACGCGAGATAGCTCACCACGAAGATCGCCGCGAAGAGCTCGCCGCGCTCGTGCGATTGCGCCATCGGCGCCAGCGTCTGCACCAGCGCCGAGAACGCGCCGCCGAAGCCGATGCCCGCTACCGCCGTGCCGACGAAGAAGAGCGCGAGCGAACGGGAGGCAAGCGAGGCCAGCAGCAGCACCAGGCCGAGCGCGATGCTGGCCATGCCGACGATGGCCGGGCGCGGAGCCGCAAGGCGGCCGAGCAGCGTCGGCGCGATGGCTCCCATGCCGGAAAGCACCGCCACCGTGAGGCCGTTGACCACGCCGTTGTCGATGCCGAACACATGCAGCATCAGAGAAGGCGCCAGCGACAGGTACAGCCCGCCGAGCGCCCACACCACGATGAACACCGGCAGCCCGCGCGCGAACTCGGCGCGTGCCTTCGCCGGAATCGACACGCGCGGCACCAGCGAGGCCAGCGCCCCGGCGCGCGGCGTGACGGTCTCGGGCATCCACAGCACCACCGCCGCGCCCAGCGCGAACACCGCGGCGAGCACGCCGAACACCAGCATCACCGGTTGCAGCGAGAACTTCACCGCCATGCCCGTGAGCAGCGCCCCCACCGCAAGGCCGGCGAGCGGCGACACGCTCGTGATCAGCGCCCCCAGCCGCTTGCGCGAAGCCGGCGCTGCCTCGACCACCGCCGCGCTCAGCGCGCCGCTCGCGATGCCGGTGGCGATGCCCTGCACCACGCGCGCGACGATCAGCCCGCCGATGCCGTTCGCCAGCAGGAAGAGCCCCATCGCCACCGCCTGCAGCACCAGCGCCGACAGCACCACCGGGCGGCGCCCGATGTGGTCCGACAGCGAGCCGGCTACCAGCAGAGAAACCAGCAGCGCGATCGCGTAGACCGCGAAGGCCACCGTGAGCAGCGACGAAGAGAAATGCCAGGCGTGCTGGAACACCACGAACAGCGGCGAAGGCGCGGCAGCCGCGAAGAAAAAGGCGAACAGCACAGCCGCGAGCAGCGGAAAGGCCGCGCGCTGCGGCAGGCGCCAGGGCCTGGAGCGCGCCGCGAGGTCGGCGGTGGCGGAAGCGAGTTCGGGGCAGGAGGACGGCATGGCGAATCCTTAATGCAACTTTTTTTGCTTTTGTGATTCTAGACATGCGAATTCTCTAAAGCAAATATCTTTGCGTTAAAGTCCAGACCATGACCGACATCGCCCTCCCCAACAAACGCCCCGGCGGCCGCAGCGCCCAGGTGCAGGCATTGGTGCGCACTGCCCTCGAAGAACTCGTGGCGGAACAAGGAAGGGAGCGCGTCACGGTGCCGGCGGTGGCCGAGCGCGCGGGTGTCAGCGCCTCCAGCATCTACCGGCGCTGGGGCGACCTGCAGGGGCTGCTGGCCGAAACCGCCACCCACCGGCTGGACCCGAACCGCCCACTGCCGAATACGGGAACGCTGCGCGCCGACCTGGAAGCCTGGGCGCGCGAACTCATCGAGCACCTGGCCAGGCCGTGCAATACCTCGTTGCTGAAAGCCGCGGCCGCGCTGGCCAACGATGGCGCCGACACCGACTGCCTGCGCAACCGCCGCAGGGAGGCGCTCACGCTTGTCGAGCAGGCCCGCGCCCGCGGCGAGCCCGCACCCGAGCCGCAGCAGGTGATCGATCACCTGATCGCGCCGATCGTGTTCCGGCTGGTGTTCGGTGGAGACGGGGTGCAGCCGGAACTGGCGTCCCGGCTGGTGGACGAGCTCTTCGTCCTCAGTTCGTCTTGACTTCCTTCGCCAGCCCCAGCTTGTCGATGATGGCCTTCTCGCGCACCACCGTGTCCTGCGCGAACTTGGTATAGGTGGCCGAGCTCATGTAGTTCGGCAGCATGTCGTAGCGGCCCAGCGCGGCGACGTAGCTCGGCTCCTCCATCGCCTGCTTGAAGGCGTCGTGCAGCTTCTTCACCACCTCGGGCGGCGTGCCCTTGGGTGCGCCGATGCCGAAGGGCGAGTTCTGCACCACGTCGTAGCCGAGTTCCTTCAGCGTGGGCGCGTCGGGGAACTTGGCCAGGCGCTTCTCGCCCCAGGTGTTGAGCACGCGCAGCTTGCCGGCCTCCACCTGCGGCGCGAAGCCGGTGCTGTCGGCCGCGGCCATCAGCTGGCCGCTGACCACCGCGAGCATCAGGTCGGCGCTGCCCTTGTAGGGCACGTGCTGCAGCTGGATGCCGGCCTTCTGCGCGACGATCTCGGTCGTCAGGTGCGGGCTGGTGAGCGTGCCCGTGGAGCCGTAGGTGAGCTTGCCGGGGTTGGCCTTGGCGTATGCGACGAAGTCGGCCCAGGTCTTGAAGGGGCTGTCGGCCGGCACGACGATGCCGAAGGCGTAGCCGGTGACGTTGATGACGTAGGTGATGTCCTTGAGCGGATCCCAGTTGATCTTGGTGGTGTAGCCCAGGCGGAACACGCCCAGCGGAATCTGCGCGACGGTGTAGCCGTCGGGCTGCGCGGTCTGCAGCGCCTGCGCGGGCAGCGTGCCGCCGGCGCCGGGCTTGTTGTCGATGATCACCGGCTGGCCGAGGATCTTGCTCGCGTTCTCCGCGAGCTGGCGCATGGTGATGTCGGTCGGGCCGCCCGCCGGGAAGGCGATCACCAGCTTGATGGGCTTGGCGGGAAAGGCCTGCGCGAGCGCCGCCATCGGAAAAGCGAGGCCGCCGGTTGCGGCGAGTGCGGCGGCGGTACGGAGGAAGGTGGAGCGGCGGAGCATGGCTGACTGGGTCCTGACTTGGGAAAGCGCCGATTGGGCCCCGCCGCACCGGCGAAGGCAATCGGGGCGGCCCTGATTTCCGTGGGAAACAGGGGCGAATTCCGGCGTCCGAGTCGCCTGCGCGTCAGCTGCTAGGCCTGCGCGAAGCCTTCGATCACGTTCACCGCATTGACGCCCACCTCCGCCACCGCGTAGCCGCCCTCGAAGACGAACACCGTCTGCAGTCCGGCGCGTGCCAGGTCCTCGCCCATGCGCAGGTAGTCGTCGCTCTTCAGCCTGAAGCCGGAGATCGGGTCGCCCTCGAAGGTGTCGACGCCCAGCGAAACCACTAGCGCGCCGGCCTTCACCTGGGCGATGCGGTCCAGCGCGGTCTTCAGCGCGGCGCGCCACGCCGCGAAGTCGGTGCCGCGCGGCAGCGGCAGGTTGTGGTTGAAGCCCTCGCCCCGCCCGGCGCCGCGCTCGTCGGCATGGCCCAGGTAGTAGGGATAGTCGGTCAGCGGATCGCCATGCAGGCTCGCGAAGTGCACGTCGTCGCGCTCGTAGAAGATGGCCTGGGTGCCGTTGCCGTGGTGGTAGTCGACGTCGAGCACGGCCACGCGTTCGACGCCCGCGTCGCGCAGCGCCTGCGCGGCGACGGCGGCGTTGTTGAGGAAGCAGTAGCCGCCGAAGAAATCCGCGCCCGCATGGTGGCCCGGCGGCCGCGTGAGCGCGAAGGCGGCGCGCTCGCCACCGATGACGCGCTGCGCCGCGGTCCACGCGCATGCCGCGCCGTGGCGCGCCGCCGTCCAGCTGCCCGCCATCAGCGGCGTACCCGCATCGAAGGAGAAAAGACCCAGGCGCGCCGGAAAGCTCTTCGGCAGCACATCGCTGCGCATGCCGCGCGTGGGCCAGTACGAGGGCAGCGCGTCGCGCGTCGCGTTGGACGGGTCGAGCGCCACCCACTCCTCCCACGCATGCGCGATGAAGTCCAGGTAGCGCGGCGCATGCACCTTGGCCAGCACCGCCTCGTCGAAGGCATCGGGCGCCTGCAGCGGGCCGATGTTCCTGCGCTCCAGCTCATGCCTCACATGATCGACGCGCGCGGGCACCTCGAAGCACGGCACGAGCTCGCCGCGGAACATCTCGACTTTGCCTTGGTGAAGAACGTGCTGGTCGTTGTAGATGGTGAGCATGAAGATGGAAGGCCGGTGCGGCTGTGGCGAAGCCGCCCATCATGCCGCACGCCGCAGCACCGCCCGGCGCCGCCCCGAGGCGGTGAGCCCGAACAGGTCCTTCGGGTCGTCGAGCTCCGGCACCAGCGCGATCTGCCGGCCGATGCCGCGCTCGGTCGCGATGCGCTGGATGTAGCGCAGCGCCGTGTAGTCCTCCAGCGCGAAGCCCACCGAGTCGAACAGAGTGACCTGCGCCGCGCTCTCGCGCCCCGGCACCTCGCCGAGCAGCACGCGCCAGAGCTCGTGCACCGGGAAGTGGGCGGCCACCTGCTGGATCTCGCCCTCGACGCGGGTCTGGGGCTCGTACTCGACGAACACGCGCGCCTTGCCGAGCACGCCGGGATGCAGTTCGGTCTTGCCGGGCGAATCGCCGCCCACCGCGTTGATGTGCATGCCCGGCTCGATCATGTCGGGCGTGAGCACCGTCGCGCGCCCCTGGTAGGCGGTGACGGTGGTGACGATGTCCGCGCCGCGCACCGCCTCGGCCACCGAGCGGGCGCGCACGATCTCCAGCGGCGTGCAGGCCGCGAGGTGGCGCACCAGCTTGTCGGTGGCATGGGGGTCGATGTCGTACACCCGCACTTCCTCGATGCCCAGCAGCGCATGGAAGGCCAGCGCCTGGAACTCGCTCTGCGAGCCGTTGCCGATCAGCGCGAGGCTGCGCGAATCGGGCCGCGCCAGTGCCTTCGCGGCCATCGCCGAGGTGGCGGCCGTGCGCAGCGCGGTGGTGAGCGTGAGTTCGGAAAGCAGCACGGGGTAGCCCGTGTCGACCTCGGCCAGCACGCCGAAGGCCATGACGGTCGGCAGTCCGACCTGCGTGTTGTGCGGATGCCCGTTGACGTACTTGAAGGCGTAGGCGCCGTCGTCGGCCACCGGCATCAGCTCGATCACGCCGAGGTGCGAATGGCTGGCCACGCGCGCCTTCTTGTCGAACTCGCGCCACCGCATGAAGTCGTCGCGCAGCGCGTCGGCCAGCGCGGTGAGGAACTGCGGAACCCCGGTCTCGTCCACCAGGCGGACCAGGCTGTGAACATCGATGAAGCGGGTCATGACATGGCTCCTTGCGTAGCCCCGCCGCGGCGCTTCATCCCATCGCATGTTTACTCCACCATGGCTGATTCAGGATGCGCCTGCGCCAAGGGTTGAGAGCCATTGTGCGCCTGCTCGCGAACCTTTGCGAGCCCTCTGCGGCTGCCGCCTTCAGTCGCTGCGGCGCTCCTCGATGCTGCGCTCCAGGAAGCGCCAGAGGCGCTCGTCCTCGCTGAAGGCGACGTTGAAGCGCAGCCAGCCGGTGGGGCGCGGGTTGACCAGGAACAGCTGGCCCGGGCCCAGCATGATTCCCTCGGCCGCGGCGCGCCGCGAGAGCTCGGCGCTGTCGGTGATGTCCGGATGCCGGGCCCAAAGGTACATGCCGGCCGCGGGCTCATGAAACAGCTCGAAGCCCAGTCCCCCCAGCCGCCGCGCGACACTGCCGTGCGCCTGCGCGAGGCGCTCGCGCAGGGCCTTGAGATGCTTGCGCCAGCGGCCGTCGGTCACGGTGCCGAAGGCCAGGCGCTCGGTGATGTCGGACGAGGTGAGGCCCGAGATCATCTTGAGCTGCGCCAGCTCGTCGAGCAGCTCGGGCTGCGCGATGACGTAGCCGACGCGGATGTTCGGCGAGATGGTCTTCGAGTAGCTGCCCACGTACACCACGCGGCGCAGCTGCCCCAGGCTGGCCAGCGAGGGACGCATCGACGCGTCCATTTCGGCGTAGATGTCGTTCTCCACCAGCGTGAAGTCGTGCGCCTGCGCGAGTTGCAGCAGCTGCACCAGCTGGGGCAGCGAGGCCATGGAGCAGGTCGGGCTCTGCAGCCGCGGCTGCGTGAAGAAGGCCTTGGGGCGGTGCACCGCCAGCAGCGCTTCGAGCGCGGGCATGTCGTAGCCCGAGGGAGTGCGCGGCACGCCGACGATCTCCACGCCCAGGAAGCGCAGCATGAACATCAGGTTCGGATAGCCGGGATCGTCCACGAGCACGCGGTCGCCCGGCTTGAGCAGGCGGCGCGCGACGAGATCCAGCGCCTGGCTCGAGCCCTGGGTCAGCAGCACCTGGGCGGCCTCGACCACGATCTGCTGCTCCGAAAGCGCCTCGGCCGTGGCCATGCGCAGCGCCATGTGGCCGAAGGGCAGGCCGTAGCCGCCGATGTCGCTGCCTTCGGAGGCCAGGTGGCGCAGGCTGCGGCGCATGCCGTCCTCGAAGAGCCAGTCGTGCGGCAGCCAGCCGCAACCGGGCTTGAGTGGCAGGTTGCGGTTCTCGAAGATCTGCTGGAGATACCACCGCGCGTCGAAGCGGGGGTCCGCGCGGGGCGCGCTGGCCGTGCCGGCGGCGCTCTCCTCGCTGCGCCGCTTGACGAAGAAACCGGCGTTGGCCCGCGAGACCAGCAGGCCCTGCGCCACCAGCCGGTCGTAGGCTTCGACCACCGTGAAGACGCTGACGCCATGGGCGGCGGCGAAGGCGCGGATCGACGGCAGCTTGGTGTCGGCCTTGAGCTTCTGGGCGCCGATCAGGCCGCGCAGCCCTTCCACGATCTGGCTCACCAGTGGCGTCGGCTGTTCGGGGCGAAGAATGAGCATCGGGGGTGTCTCCGGCGGTCCGGCCTGCACCATATTGAGGAAAGTATGTACAGGATACAAGACCAGTACAGTCCTCCGGACGACCGCTTCCGGTGTACATGGCCGGTCCGGATCGGGCGACCTAGAGTGCCGGCATTCCTTTCCTTCCAGCACTCAAGCACAGGTCGTCCCCCATGCAACGCGAACCCCACCTCAGCAACGCCGCCCTCATGACCCGCCGCAGCGCGGCCGTCGCGCGCGGCGTCGGCCAGGCCCATGAAATCTTCGTCAGCCGGGCCGCCAACGCCGAGCTCTGGGACGTCGAGGGCCGCCGCTACATCGACTTCGCGGGCGGCATCGCGGTGCTCAACACCGGCCACTGCCACCCGGAGATCACGGCTGCAGTCAAGGCGCAGGCCGAGCTCTATTCGCACACCTGCTTCCAGGTGCTGGCCTACGAGCCCTACGTGGAACTGGCCGAGCGCCTGAATGCACTGGCCCCGGGCGCGTTCGCGAAGAAGTCGGTCTTCCTGAGCACCGGCGCCGAGGCGGTGGAGAACGCGGTCAAGATCGCCCGTGCCCACACCCGGCGCCCGGGCGTCATCGCCTTCACCGGCGGCTACCACGGCCGCACGATGATGACGCTGGGCCTCACCGGCAAGGTCGCGCCCTACAAGGTCGGCTTCGGCCCCTTCCCGGGCGAGGTGTTCCATGCGCTGTACCCGAACGCGCTGCACGGCGTGAGCGTGGACGAGGCCCTGCATTCGGTCGAGCTGCTGTTCAAGAACGACATCGAGCCCGAGCGCGTGGCGGCCTTCATCCTGGAGCCGGTGCAGGGCGAAGGCGGCTTCTACGTGGCGCCCAACGATTTCGTCGAGGGCCTGCGCGCGCTGGCGGACCGCCACGGCATCCTGATCATTGCCGACGAGGTGCAGACCGGCGCCGGCCGCACCGGCACCTGGTTCGCCAGCGAGCAATGGCCGGTGGCGCCCGACCTGATCACCACCGCCAAGTCGATGGCGGGCGGCTTCCCGATCTCCGGCGTGGTGGGCCGCGCCGAGGTGATGGACGCCCCCGCCCCCGGCGGCCTGGGCGGCACCTATGCCGGCAGCCCCATCGGCTGCGCCGCGGCGCTCGCGGTGCTCAAGGTGTTCGACGACGAGCAGCTGCTGGCGCGCAGCCGTGCGCTGGGCGAGCGGCTCATGGTCGGCCTGCGCCGCATCGCGGCCGGCGAGCCGTCCATCGGCGACGTGCGCGGGCTCGGCGCCATGGTGGCCATCGAGCTGTTCGAGGAGGGCGACACCGCGCGGCCCGACGCCGCGCTGACCCGCAAGGTGGTCGCGGAGGCGGCACGGCGCGGGTTAATCCTGCTGTCATGCGGCACCTACGGCAATGTAATTCGCGTGCTGGTGCCGCTCACGGCATCCGACTTGCTTGTGGACGAAGGCCTGGCGCTTCTCGCGGACAGCTTCGCCGCACTGCGCTGATCGACCGATCCTTTTCCTGAATTCCTCCATGACCGCAGAACCCTTGGTGCGCTTCCAGCGTGTCCAGAAGACCTACGACGGCGAGCACCTGGTGGTGCGCCAGCTCGACCTGGACATCCACCGCGGCGAGTTCCTGAGCCTGCTCGGCCCTTCGGGATCGGGCAAGACCACCACGCTGATGATGCTGGCGGGCTTCGAGTCGCCGACCTCGGGAGAGATCCTGCTCGACGGCAAGCCGATCACCCGCACGCCGCCGCACAGGCGCAACTTCGGCATGGTCTTCCAGAACTACGCGCTGTTCCCGCACATGAGCGTGGGGCAGAACGTGGCCTATCCGCTCACCGTGCGCAAGGTGCCGAAGGACGAGCAGCAGCGCCGCGTGCAGCGCGCGCTCGACATGGTGCAGCTGCGCGGCATGGCCGACCGCCTGCCCGGCCAGCTCTCGGGCGGCCAGCAGCAGCGCGTGGCGCTGGCGCGGGCGCTGGTGTTCGAGCCCCAGCTGGTGCTGATGGACGAGCCGCTCGGCGCGCTCGACAAGCAGCTGCGCGAGCACATGCAGATCGAACTCAAGGACCTGCACCGCCAGCTGGGAGTCACCTTCGTCTACGTGACGCACGACCAGGGCGAGGCGCTCACCATGAGCGACCGCGTGGCGGTGTTCAACGAAGGCGTGATCCAGCAGCTGGACACGGTCGACCGTCTCTACGAAACGCCTTCCAACCGCTTCGTGGCCGGCTTCGTCGGCGACAACACCGTGCTCAGGGGCCAGCTGGGCCAACGCCAGGGTCATGGCGGCGAGCATGCCGAGATGATGCTGCCCGACGGCCGCGTGCTGCACGGGCTCAACGTGAGCGGCGCGGCTTCTGGCGCGGCCGTCGAGGCCTGCATCCGCCCCGAGCGCGTGGTGCTGCACCGCCGCACGGACGTGCAGCGCGCCAACATGCTCGAGGCCGAGGTGGCGCGCGTCATCTACTTCGGCGACCACCTGCGGCTGCTGTGCAGCGTCGGCGGCGGCCAGGCCGACGCCACCGTGAAGCTGCCGCTGGACGGCCTCGACGGCGCCGCCGCGCCGCGGGCCGGCGAGGCGGTGGTGCTCGAGTTCCCGACCGCGCATGCGCGCATCTACGCCCCCTGAAGCCGGCCTTCCCTTCCCCGATCGCTTTCCCCCTCGTTCCCGTTCATCACCCAGGAAGATTTCCACCATGAAAAAGACACTTCTCGCCTGCACCGTCGCCGCCAGCTTCGCCCTGCCGGCCCTCGCCCAGCAGCAGCTCACCGTGGTCAACTTCGGCGGCGCCAATGCCAACGCCCAGAAGAAGGCCTACTACGAGCCCTACGAGAAGACCGGCACCAGGATCGTCGCGGTCGAATACAACGGCGAGCAGGCCAAGATCAAGGCCATGGTGGAGACCAAAAAGGTCACCTGGGACGTGGTCGAGGTCGAGTCGCCCGACGCGGCGCGCGGCTGCGACGAGGGCCTCTTCGAGAAGCTCGACTATTCCAAGATCGGCACCAAGTCCGACTTCCTGCCGGCCGCCGTCACCGACTGCGGCGTGGGCCTGTTCGTGTGGTCGACCGTGATGGCCTACAACGGCGAGAAGCTCAAGACCGCGCCCACGAGCTGGGCCGATTTCTGGGACGTGAAGAAGATTCCCGGCAAGCGCGGCATGCGCAAGGGCGCGCGCTACAACCTCGAATTCGCGCTGATGGCCGACGGCGTGAAGCCGGCCGACGTCTACAAGGTGCTCGGCACCAAGGAAGGCGCCGACCGCGCATTCAAGAAGCTCACCGAGCTCAAGCCCAACATCCAGTGGTGGGAGGCCGGCGCGCAGCCGCCGCAGTTCCTGGTGGCCGGCGACGTGGTGCTGACCACCGTCTACAACGGCCGCATCGACGCGGCCAACCGCGAAGGCCGCGACCTCAAGATCTACTGGCCGGGCGGCATCTACGACCTCGACTACCTGGTGATCCCCAAGGGCGCGCCGAACAAGGAAGCCTCGCTGAAGTACATCCAGTTCGCGATGCAGCCCGCCAACCAGGCGGTGTATGCCCAGAACATCGCCTACGGCCCCACCAACACCAAGGCGCTGGCCTCGCTCAGCCCCAAGGTGCTTGCCGACCTGCCGACCTCCTCGACCAACGCCAAGGACGCGCTGCAGTTCAACGTCGGCTTCTGGGCCGACCAGGGCGAGGCGCTGGAGAAGCGCTTCGCGGCCTGGGCCACGCAGTAAACCGGCAGACGAACCAGCGAACGCGAAAGAGGCCATGCACGCGGCAACGTCTGTTCCCCCGGTTCCAGCGGAAGCGCCCCCCGGCGAACTGCGGCGCGCACTGGCGCGCGCCGAGGCCCGCCGCAAGTGGCGCGCCTTCGCGCTCACGGCGCCGCTGCTGGTGTTTCTTCTGCTGACGCTGCTGGTGCCCATCGTGGCGCTGCTGCAGCGCGCGGTGGAGAACCCCGAAGTGGCCAACGCGCTACCGCGCACCGTGCGCGCGCTCGACGGCTGGAACCGCAAGGAGGCGCCCGCGCCGGCGGCCTATGCGGCCATCGCGGCCGACCTCGGCCAGTTGCCCGACAGCTCCGACGCGGGCGCCCTCGCGCGCCGCCTCAACACCGAGATCGCGGGCGCCCGTTCGCTGGTGATGGGTGCCTTCAGGGCGCTGCCCATCGCCGGCACGCCGGAGGAGATCAAGGCACGCATGCTGGAGCTCGATCCGCGCTGGGGCGAAGCGCCGTACTGGCAGGCGATCGCCAAGAACGGCTCTCGCTGGACGCCCGACTACCTGCTCGCCTCGGTCGACCTGCGGCGCGACGTGGCCGGCGAGGTGGAGCGCATGCCCGCCGACCAGCGCGCCTTCGCCGGCATCCTGCTTCGCACCTTCCAGATCAGTGCCGTGGTCACCTTCTTCTGCCTGCTGCTGGCCTATCCGCTGGCGTGGTGGCTGTCGACGCTGCCGGCGCGCAAGGCCAACGTGCTGATGATCCTGGTGCTGGTGCCGTTCTGGACGTCCATCCTGGTGCGCGTGGCCGCATGGATCGTGCTGCTGCAGTCCGAGGGCCTGGTCAACCGCGGCCTGATGGGCATCGGCCTCATCGACCATCCGCTCGCGCTGCTGTTCAACCGCACCGGCGTGATCATCGCGATGGTGCACATCCTGCTGCCCTTCATGATCCTGCCGCTGTACAGCGTCATGAAGAGCGTGCCGCCCACCTACCTGCGCGCGGCCGTCTCGCTGGGCAGCTCGCCGCTGGCGGCCTTCTTCCGCGTGTACGTACCGCAGACCTACCCCGGCATCGGCGCCGGCGCGCTGCTGGTCTTCATCCTGGCGATCGGCTACTACGTGACGCCGGCGCTGCTCGGCGGCGCGGACGACCAGATGCTGAGCTACTACATCGCGCGCTACACCAACGTGGAAATCAACTGGGGCATGGCCTGCGCGCTGGGCGCCGTGCTGCTGGTCGCCACGCTGCTGCTGTACGCCGTGTACCGCCGCATCGGCAAGGCCGAGCTGAGCCTCGGGTGAGCGGGCGGCACGAAAGAAAGACATAAAGGCATGCTGAAGCTTCCCCAATTCCCGGCCTACGCCACCTTCGCCGACAAGCTCGGCTGGTGGCTGGTGCGCGGCGGCTGCGTCGCGGTGCTGGCCTTCCTGCTGGCGCCGATCCTGGTGGTGATCCCGCTGTCGTTCTCCGACAGCTCGTTCCTGGCCTACCCGATTCCCGGCTGGTCGCTGCGGTGGTATCGCAACCTCTTCGAATCGCCCGAGTGGGCACGCGCGGCGCGCAACAGCTTCATCGTCGCGCCCGCCGCCACGGTGCTGGCCACCGTGCTGGGCACGCTCGCGGCGGTGGGGCTGTCGCGCACGAACTTCGCGTTCAAGGGCCTGCTCATGAGCGTGCTGATCTCGCCGATGGTCGTGCCGATCGTGGTGGTCGGCGTAGCCACCTACCTCTACTTCGCGCCGCTCGGTCTGGCCGATACCTACCTCGGCCTGATCGTGGTGCACGCGGCGCTGGGCGCGCCCTTCGTTCTGACCACCGTGCTCGCCACGCTGGCCGGCTTCAACCAGAACCTGGTGCGCGCGTCGCTGAGCCTGGGCGAGACGCCGTTGCGGACCTTCATGCGAGTCACGCTGCCGGTGATCGCGCCGGGCGTGATCTCGGGCGCGCTGTTCGCCTTCGCGACCTCGTTCGACGAGGTGGTGGTCACGCTGTTCCTCGCGGGGCCCGACCAGGTCACGCTGCCACGCCAGATGTTCACCGGCATCCGCGAGAACATCTCGCCCACCATCGCCGCCGTGGCGACGCTGCTGATCATCTTCACCACCACGCTGCTGCTCGCGCTCGAATGGCTGCGCGGACGGCGGCGCTGAACACTCCATTCGCGCGATGCCCTCCACGACCCCGAACCAGCCGCTGGGCGGCAACACCATGCCGCGCTTCGCCGGCCCCGGCACGATGATGCGGCTGCCCCCGGCAACGTCGCCGGAAGGACTGGACGCCGCGTTCATCGGCGTGCCGCTGGACATAGGCACCTCCAACCGCCCCGGCGCGCGCTTCGGGCCGCGCCAGATCCGCGCCGAGTCGGCGCTGCTGCGCCCCTACAACATGGCCACCGGCGCCGCGCCCTTCGACCGGCTGAACGTGGCCGACCTGGGCGACGTGCCGATCAACACCTATTCGCTGGACAAGTCGCTGGCCATCATTTCGGCCTTCTACGACACGGTGCTGGCAGCAGGATGCGCCCCGCTCACGCTGGGCGGCGACCACACCATCGCACTGCCGATCCTGCGCGCGGTGGCGCGCAAGCATGGCCCGGTCGCGCTGGTGCACGTGGATGCGCATGCGGACGTGAACGACGACATGTTCGGCGAGCGCATCGCCCACGGCACGCCGTTCAGGCGCGCCGTCGAAGAGGGCCTGCTGGCCTGCGACAAGGTCTGGCAGATCGGCCTGCGCGGCACCGGCTACGCGGCCGACGATTTCGACTGGCCGCGCGCGCAGGGCTTCACCGTGGTGCAGGCGCACGAGGTCTGGTACCAGTCGCTCGCGCCGCTGATGGCACAGGTGCGCGAGCGCATCGGGCCCGCGCATCCGGTCTACATCAGCTTCGACATCGACGGCATCGACCCCTCGTTCGCGGGCGGCACCGGCACGCCCGAGATCGGCGGGCTCACCGTGCCGCAGGCGCTGGAGATCGTGCGCGGCTGCCGCGGCCTGAACGTGGTGGGCGCCGACCTGGTGGAGGTCAGCCCGCCCTACGACACGAGCGGCAACACCGCGCTGCTGGGCGCCAACCTGCTCTACGAAATGCTCTGCGTGCTTCCCGGCGTGCCCTTCCGCTGACACGGCCGCTGCCCGCGCAGGCCATTACCGGTTTACCCATTCATTCCTTCCTTCCGAGACAACACGAGAACATGGACACGAAGACTTCTCCCCTCGCGCTGCTGAACGACCCGACCCTGCTCAAGACCGACGCGCTGATCGCCGGCGAATGGACGAAAGGCGCCAGCCGCTTCGACGTGAACGACCCGGCCACCGGCCGCAAGCTGGTCGACGTGGCCAACCTCACGCGCGCGGATGCCGCGCACGCCATCGCCGCCGCCAACAAGGCGCTCGCCGCCTGGCGCGGCAAGACCGGCAAGGAGCGCAGCATCGTGCTGCGCAAGTGGTTCGACCTGCTGATCGCCAACACCGAGGACATCGGCCGCCTGATGACCGCCGAGCAGGGCAAGCCCTTCGCCGAGGCCAAGGGCGAGGTCGCCTACGGCGCGAGCTTCATCGAATGGTTTGCCGAAGAAGCCAAGCGCGTGAACGGCGAGGTGCTGCCGCAGTTCGACAACAACCGCCGCCTGCTGGTGATGAAGCAGCCCATCGGCGTGTGCGCGGCGATCACGCCGTGGAATTTTCCGCTCGCGATGATCACCCGCAAGGTGGCTCCGGCGCTCGCTGCCGGCTGCACGGTGGTCATCAAGCCGGCCGAGCTCACGCCGCTGACCGCGCTGGCCGCGGCGGAGCTGGCCGTGCGGGCCGGCATTCCGGCGGGCGTGCTCAACGTGCTCACGGCCGACAGCGCCAACAGCATCGCGATCGGCAAGGAACTGTGCGAGAGCGACGTCGTGCGCCACCTGAGCTTCACCGGCTCCACCGAGGTGGGCCGCATCCTCATGAGCCAGTGCGCGCCGACGGTCAAGAAACTGTCGCTGGAACTGGGCGGCAACGCGCCCTTCCTGGTGTTCGACGACGCGGATGTGGATTCGGCCGTCGAAGGCGCGATTGCCAGCAAGTACCGCAACGCCGGCCAGACCTGCGTTTGCGCGAACCGGCTGTACGTGCAGGACGGCATCTACGACGCCTTCGTCGAGAAGTTCGCGGCCAGGGTCAAGGCGCTCAAGGTCGGCAACGGCTTCGACGACGGCGTGGTGCAGGGCCCGCTGATCGAGGACGCGGCCATCGACAAGGTGCAGCGCCACGTCGACGACGCCGTCGCCAGGGGCGGCAAGGTGCTGGCCGGCGGCCACAGGATGCAGGGCCAGTTCTTCGAGCCGACCGTCATCGCCGACGCCACGGCCGACATGCTGTGCGCGCGGGAGGAAACATTCGGCCCCTTCGCGCCGGTGTTCCGCTTCAAGACCGAACAGGAAGGCATCGACGCGGCGAACAATACCGAGTTCGGCCTGGCGAGCTATTTCTACACGCGCGACGTGGGCCGCATCTTCCGCGTGGCGGAGGCGCTGGAGTACGGCATGGTCGGCATCAACGCCGGCGTGATCGCCACCGAGCACGTGCCCTTCGGCGGCGTGAAGCAGTCGGGCCTGGGGCGCGAGGGCTCGCACCACGGCATGGACGACTACGTCGAGATCAAGTACCTCTGCCTGGGCGACATCCAGAAATAGGACGGGAAGGAGGACGGGCGCGCCTCTTCAAAAGCGCCTCTTCAAAGGCCTATGCGTTCAGGTGGAAAGGCGCGTTCGCGAACAGCTGCACGCCGTGCAGCAGCGCGTCCTCGTCGAAGTCGAAATTCGGGTGGTGATGCGGGTGCACGATGCCCTTGGCCGCACTGCGCGCACCGATGAAGACGTAGGCGCCCGGCGCATGCTTCAGGAAGGCGCTGAAATCCTCGCTGTTCGGCAGCGGCTTGATGGTCTGGAGCACCGCGGTAGCAATGCCCTGCTTCACCACCGCGCGCATCCGGGCGGCCACCGACGCATCGTTGACCACCGGGCTGTAGCCGCGGATGTACTCCAGCTCGCAACTCGCGCCGTGCGCCCCCGCCACGCCGTTGGCGATGCGCTCCACGAGCGCCGGTACCAGTTCACGCACATGCTCGCTGAAGCAGCGCACCGAGCCCCAGAGTTCCACCGTGTCCGGAATCACGTTGAAGGCCGTGCCGCCGTCGAAGCGGGTGACCGACAGGATCACCGCCTCGTGCGGATCGACGTTGCGCGAGACCACGGCCTGCAGGTTGCAGACGATCTGCGCGCCGATCATGATGGGGTCTATGCAGCGGTCGGGATTGGCCGCATGGCCTCCACGGCCGTGCAGGCGCAGCACGAAGCGGTCGGAGCTGGCCAGCGCCGGCCCGTCGAGCACCGCGATGCTGCCGGTGTCCAGCGTGGACATGACGTGCGCCGAGATCACCTGGTTCACGCCCTTCATGACGCCCGCATCCACCATCTGCTGGGCGCCGCCCGGATGCTGCTCCTCGGCGTGCTGGAAGAAGAAGCGCACCTCGCCCGGCACCTGCGCGCGCAGGCCGGCGAGGATGCGCGCCGCGCCCAGCAGCATCGCGGCGTGGCCATCGTGGCCGCAGGCGTGCATGACGTTGGGCTTTCCCGAAGCGTAGTCGCAGCGCTTGCGATCCTGCAGGGGCAGTGCGTCGATGTCCGCGCGCATCGCCAGCGTGCGTCCTTTCCTGCCGCCGGCCAGCCGCGCGAGCAGGCTGGTCGGCGTGGGACGGCTCACTTCCAGCCCCTTGATGGCGGCAAGCTCGCGCTGGAGGAAGTTGGCGGTATCCACCTCCTTGAACGACAGCTCCGGGTGGCGGTGCATGTGGCGTCGCCATGCGACGACCTCGGCATGCTGGCGCTGCGACTGTGCGTCGATGGTTTCGGCGATGTCGCCGAGCGAGAAACGCGTGCTGAATACGTTCATGGTGCCGTCGCTCACTCGGGGCTGATGCCCGCGGCCTGGACGATGCGGCGGTTGCGCGCCAGCCCGCTTTCGATATGCGAGCGGAAGGCATCGGCGGACCCGCCGACGGCCTCCGCACCCACCTCCTTCAGGCGCGCGACCAGCGCCGGGTCGCGCAGCGCGGCCACGGCCGCGTCGTGCAGCTTCTTCTGGATGGCGGACGGCGTCTTCGCCGGAGCCACCAGGCCGAACCAGGTCATCGCAAGCTCGTTGAGATCCGGCTGGCCGAGCTCCTTGAGCGTGGGCACGGAAGGCAGCGCCTCCAGCCGCTTCGGGGCGCCCACCGCGAAGGGCAGCAGCTTGCCGCTCTTGATGTGCGCGGCCGACGAGGGGTACTGGTCGATCGACACCAGGGTCTCGCCCGCCAGCGCCGCCGTCAGGGCGGGCCCCATGCCGCGGTACGGAATGTGCCGCAGCTTGATCCTGAGATCGGTGTTCATCGCCTCGATCAGCAAGTGGCTGATGGAGCCCGGGCCCGAGGAGCCCACGTTGTAGAAATCGGGCTTGGCGCGCACCTCGGCGATCACCTGCTCGAACGTGCGCCCCAGGAACGACGGATGCACCATGAACACCGAGGGCACGGTCGCCAGCATGGTGATCGGCGCGAGTTCCTTCAGCGGATCGACGCGGTTCGCCTTCAGCAGGATCGGGTTCACCGTCAGCGTGCTCACGGTGCCGATGCCGATCGTGTAGCCGTCCGCATCCGCGCGGGCCAGGGCTTCGGAGCCGATCATGCCGCCGCCGCCCGCACGGTTGTCGACCACCACCGGCTGGCCCAGCTCGACCTGCATCCTGTCGGCCACCAGCCGGGCCACGATGTCGGTCGAGCCGCCCGGCGCGAAGGGCACGATCAGCTTGACCGGTCGCTGCGGATAGCCGTCCTGCGCGGACGCCTGGAGCGCGAACGAGCCCAGCAGGACCAGGAGGGCGGCGAGCCGGCGACGTGAGGATTGCATGAGGTCGGTGGTCCGTGTAAAACGAAAGTGGGCGGATTATGTTGACGCCTTCGACCGGCTTCCAATAGATTCGCGGCCACTGCGATAAGCAAACCCGATACCCCAGGTCCGCCATGTCCAACGCGACGCCAGCCTCCTCCGTCCTCTACGCCCGGCTGGTCGCCAAGGCGCGCCTGCGGCACCTGCAGCTGCTGGTGGCCGTTGCCGATTCGGGCAGCGTGCGGCGCGCGGCCGAGCAGATCGGCATGAGCCAGCCCGCCGCCACGCAGGCGCTGGCGGACATCGAAGGCCTGCTCGCCGCGCCGTTGTTCGAGCGCCACGTGCGGGGCATGCGGCTCACGGCCGCGGGCCGCGCGGTGGTCCCGATGGCGCGCAACACGCTGAGCGCCTTGCGCGCATCGACCGACACGGTGCACGCGCTGCAGGCCGGCGCGGGCGGCGTGCTGCGTGTGGGCGCGATCACGGCCGGCGTCTCCGGGCTGCTGTGCCGGGTGCTGCCGTCGTTCGCAGCGCGCTACCCGGCCCTGCGCATCGAGGTGCTGGAGGCGCCCGGCGATCAGCTGCTGGCCGACGTGATGTCCGGCCGCGTGGACATGGCGCTGTGCCGCCGGCCGCGCGAACTGCCCGCGCCCTGCACCTTCGAGCGGCTCGCGCCGGACGTGCCCTGGATCGCGGCGGGCCGCCGGCATCCGCTCGTGCGCAAGGCCCAGCCGACGCTGGCCGATCTGCGCGCCGCGCGCTGGATGGAGCCTGTCCGGGGCATCGGCGTGCGCCGCGTCTTCGATGCGCTCTTCGACCCGCCCGACGCGCCGAAACCCGAGTTGCATCCGATCTCGACCACCTCGCTGCCGCTGGTGCTCGAGCTGCTGCGCAGCCACCGCGTGCTGACGCTGGTGCCGCGCAGCATCATCGCGCCCTTCGTCGAGTGGGGCCTGGTCGCACGCGTGCCCTACGAGTTCGGCGGCGAATTCGAGGGCCTTGGCATGCTGCAGAGCCCGGAGAACGACAGCCCGGCCGTCGCCGCCTGCCTGGCGGCACTGCGCGAGGCCGCCCGCTCGGAAGGCCCCGCCTGAGCGGCGGCGCTCAGCGCGCCAGCACGGGCTTCAGCGCGACGCCCGTGTGCGTGCCGAGCCGCACCACCTCTTCGGGCGGCGCTGACGCGACGACGCGCCCGCCGGCGCTGCCGCCTTCGGGGCCGAGGTCGAGTATCCAGTCAGCCTCGGCGATCAGGTCGAGGTCGTGCTCGATCACCACCACGCTGTGGCCGCCGTTCACCAGCCGGTGCAGCACGTGGATCAGCTTCTCGACGTCGGCCATGTGCAGGCCCACGGTCGGCTCGTCGAGCACGTACAGCGTGTGCGGCGCCTTCTGGCCGCGGCGGGTGATGTCGTCGCGCACCTTGCTGAGCTCGGTCACCAGCTTGATGCGCTGCGCCTCGCCGCCCGAGAGCGTGGGCGAGGGCTGCCCCAGCGTGAGGTAGCCCAGGCCCACGTCCTTGAGCAGCTGCAGCGGGTGGCTGATGTTGGGCATGCTCGCGAAGAACTCGACGGCCTCGTCGACTTCCATCTTCAGCACGTCGCCGATGCTCTTGCCGCGCCAGCTCACGGCCAGCGTCTCGGGGTTGAAGCGCGCGCCGTGGCACACCTCGCAAGGCACCTTCACGTCGGGCAGGAAGCTCATCTCGATGGTGCGCACGCCCGCGCCCTCGCAGCCCGGGCAGCGGCCTTCGCCGGTGTTGAAGCTGAAGCGCGCCGGGCCGTAGCCGCGGGCCTTGGCTTCGAGCGTGTCGGCGAAGAGCTTGCGGATGGTGTCCCAGAAGCCGATGTAGGTGGCCGGGCAGCTGCGCGGCGTCTTGCCGATGGGCGTCTGGTCGACCTCGAGCACGCGGTCGACGGTCTCGTAGCCCTCGACCTTGCGGCAGCCCGCCCACGCGGGACGCTTGCCGGCGGCGTCGGCGTCGCGGCCGGCCTTGGTCGAGCGCTGCGCCACGATGGCCTGCACGTTGGCCAGCAGCACGTCGCGCGCGAGCGTGGACTTGCCCGAACCGCTCACGCCGGTGACCACCACGAGGCGGCGCAGCGGCAGCGTGGCCGTCACGTCCTGCAGGTTGTGCAGGTTGGCGCCGTGCACCGTGAGCCATTCGCCGCTCTCTTCTGCCTTGGGGTCGGGCGACGGGATCAGCCGGCGCGCCTGCAGCGGATGCCGGATGGCGTCGCGCAGGTAGCGGCCGGTCTGCGAGTCGTCGGCCTTCTGGATGTCGGCGACCGTGCCCTCGGCGACCAGGCGGCCGCCGCGCTTGCCGGCGCTCGGGCCGATGTCGATGATGTGGTCGGCGCGGCGGATGGTGTCCTCGTCGTGCTCCACCACCACCAGCGTGTTGCCCTTGTCGCCGAGCTTGTGCAGCGCGTCGAGCAGGATCTGGTTGTCGCGCGCGTGCAGGCCGATGGTCGGCTCGTCGAGCACGTAGCACACGCCCTGCAGGTTGCTGCCGAGCTGCGCCGCCAGGCGGATGCGCTGCGCCTCGCCGCCCGAGAGCGTGGGCGCGCCGCGGTCCAGCGTGAGGTAGCCCAGGCCCACCTCTTCCAGGAACTCGAGCCGGCTGCGGATCTCGGGCACGAGGTCGCGCGCGATCTCGGCTTCCCGGCCGCTGAGCGCGAGCCCCTCGAACCACTGGCGCACCTCGGTCACGCTCATGCGCGCGAGTTCGGTGATGCCGATGCCGCCCGTGCCGTCGGCCGCGGTGCCGAAGCCCACGGCGCGCGCCGTGGCGTTCAGGCGCGTGCCTTCGCAGGTCGGGCAGGCCACGTCGGCCAGGTCTTCCACCTCCGGTTCGGCGAAGGTCTGCTCGCGGCCCTTGTCGTCGCCGGCCAGCACGGAGTCGTCGAACACCTTGCGCTGGTCCTTGCTGAGCTTGACGCCGGTGCCCACGCAGTCGGGGCACCAGCCGTGCTTGCTGTTGTAGCTGAACAGGCGCGGATCGAGCTCGGCATAGCTGGTGCTGCACACCGGGCAGGCGCGCAGCGTGGAGAACACGTGGACGCGGCCGATGCCGGCGGCGGACACGCCCGCCATCATCGCGGCGCGCAGGCCGTCGAGTTCGCTGAGCACGTGCACCACGCCCTTGCCGTGCTCGAGCGCCTTGGCCAGCGCCGCGCGCAGCTCGTTCTCGTTCGAGGGCAGCACGTCGAGGCTGGCCACCGGCAGCTCGATGCTGTGCTCCTTGAAGCGGTCGATGCGCGGGAAGCCGGTGGTCGGCAGGAAGTCGCCGTCCACGCGCAGGTGCGTGAAGCCGCGCGGGCGCGCCCAGTCGGCCAGCTCGGTGTACACGCCCTTGCGGTTGGTCACCAGCGGCGCGAGCAGGCCGATGTGCTGGCCCTTGAAGTTGCGCATGAGCTGCGCGGCGATGCTGTCGGGGGTCTGCGGCTGCACGGCCGCGCCGTCGTGGATGCAATGCTGGATACCCAGCTTCACGTACAGCAGGCGCAGGAAGTGCCACACCTCGGTGGTGGTGCCCACCGTGCTCTTGCGGCCGCCGCGCGACAGGCGCTGCTCGATGGCCACCGTCGGCGGAATGCCGTACACCGCGTCCACCTCGGGCCGGCCCGCCGGCTGCACGATGCTGCGCGCGTAGGCGTTGAGCGATTCGAGGTACCGGCGCTGCCCTTCGTTGAAGAGGATGTCGAAGGCCAGCGTCGACTTGCCCGATCCGCTCACGCCTGTCACCACGCTGAACTTGCCGCGCGGAATGTCCACGCTCAGGTTCTTCAGGTTGTGCTCGCGCGCGTTGACGATCTGCACCGCATCTGCACCCGGCGCCGCCTTGGCGTTGGCGATGTAGCGGCGCGCTGCGCGCTCGGCCACCTTGTAGGCCTCGGGGCCGATGGCGAGTTCGTAGTCGGCCAGCGCGGCGCCGGTGAGCGAGGCGCGGTTCTCGCGCAGCTGCTCGGGCGTGCCCTCGGCCACCACCTGCCCGCCGCCCTCGCCGCCTTCGGGGCCGAGGTCGATGAGCCAGTCGCTCGCGCGGATCACGTCGAGGTTGTGCTCGATCACGATCAGCGAATGGCCGGCATCGAGCAGCTTGCGCAGCGCGCGCATGAGCCGCGCGATGTCGTCGAAGTGCAGGCCGGTGGTGGGCTCGTCGAACAGGAAGAGCGTGCCCTTGCGCGCCACCGACTGCTTGCTGGCGGTGGCGTTCTTCGCGGCCTCGGCCAGGAAGCCCGCGAGCTTTAGGCGCTGAGCCTCGCCGCCTGAGAGCGTGGGCACGGGCTGGCCGAGCTTGACGTAGTCCAGGCCCACGTCGGAAATGGGCTGCAGCACGCGCAGCACGTCGCGGTCGGCCTCGAACACCGCGGCCGCCTCGGCCACGGTGAGTTCGAGCACGTCGGCCACGTTGTAGCTTTTTCCCTTGCGCTCCACGCGCACTTCGAGGATCTCGGGGCGGTAGCGCTTGCCGTCGCAGTCGGGGCAGCGCAGGTACACGTCCGACAGGAACTGCATCTCGACGTGCTCGAAGCCCGAGCCGCCGCAGGTCGGGCAGCGCCCGTCGCCGGAGTTGAAGCTGAACTTGCTCGCGGTGTAGCCGCGCTGGCGCGAGAGCGTGGCCGTGGCGAAGATCTCGCGGATCGCGTCCCACGCGCCCACGTAGCTCGCGGGGTTGGAGCGCGCGGTCTTGCCGATGGGCGACTGGTCGACGAACACCACGTCGCCGAGGTGGTCGGCGCCGAGCAGGCGGTCGTGCGCGCCGGGCGTCTCGGTGGCCTTGCCGAAGTGGCGCATCAGCGCGGGCGCCAGCACGTCCTGGATGAGCGTGGACTTGCCAGAGCCGCTCACGCCGGTCACGCACACCAGCCGCGCCAGCGGGAACTCGACCGTCACGTTCTTCAGGTTGTGCTCGCGCACGCCTTCGAGGATGAGCCGGTGCGTGTTCTCGCTCACCAGCCGCTTGAAGCCCATGCCGATCTTCTTGCGCCCGCCCAGGTACAGGCCGGTGAGCGTGTCGGCGTCGCGCAGCTGGTCGGTGGTGCCGTCGAACACCACCTGCCCGCCGCGCGCGCCGGGACCGGGGCCCATGTCGATCACGCGGTCGGCGGCCAGCATCACGGCCGGGTCGTGCTCGACCACCACCAGCGTGTTGCCCGCGTCGCGCAGGCGCAGCATGGCCTCGGTGATGCGGTTCATGTCGCGCGGGTGCAGGCCGATGCTGGGCTCGTCGAGCACGAAGAGCGTGTTGACCAGCGAGGTGCCCAGCGCCGTGGTCAGGTTGATGCGCTGCACCTCGCCGCCGCTGAGCGTGCGGCTCTGGCGGTCGAGCGTGAGGTAGCCGATGCCCACGTCGTGCAGGTAGCGCAGGCGGGTGGTGATTTCCTCGAACAGCAGCTTCAGCGCCTGGACCTCGCCCTCGCTGGCCACCTGGCCGTTGCCGTGGTGCTCGATGCGGTCGAAGAGCTGGCGCAGCCGCTCGATGGGCAACAGCATCAGGTCGTGCAGGCACAGGCCCGGCAGCGCCTCGAGCTCGGCGCGCGTCCATTTCACGCCGTTGGGCATGAAGCGCTTCTCGGGCGGCAGGACGGCGTCGGCGTCTTCCTTGCTGCCGATGCGCCACAGCAGGCTCTCGAGCTTCAGGCGCGCGCCGCTGCAGGTGGGGCACGGCGTGTAGCTGCGGTACTTGGACAGCAGCACGCGGATGTGCATCTTGTACGCCTTGCTCTCCAGGTAGCCGAAGAAGCGGCGCACGCCGTACCACTGCTTGTTCCAGTTGCCTTCCTTGTAGTTGGGCGTGCCCTCGATCACCCAGTGCTTCTGCTCGTCGGTGAGCTTGTTCCAGGGCGTGTCGCGCGGGATGCCGGCCGCCTCCGCGTGGCGCATGAGGTCGTCCTGCGCCTCCTTCCAGGCGGGCGTCTGGATGGTCTTGATGGCGCCGGCGCGCAGCGTGAGCTTGTCATTCGGAATCACCAGCCCCAGGTCGACGCCGATCACGCGGCCGAAGCCGCGGCAGGTGTCGCAGGCGCCCACGGCCGAGTTGAACGAGAACATCGACGGGATCGGGTCGGCGTAGCGGATGTCGCTCTCGGGGCAGTGCAGGCCGGTGGAGAACTTCCACACGTCGGTCACTGCGTTCTCTTCCGAGCCGGTGGCGTGCACCGTGACGCGCCCGCTGCCGCGCTTGAGCGCCACTTCGATGGCTTCCACCACGCGCGAGCGCTCGGCGCCGGACGCACGGAAGCGGTCGGCCACCACGTCGAGCACCTTGCGCGGACCGGTGGGCGTGGCCACCTCGCGCTCGGACTGCACGCGCGTGAAGCCGCTGGCGGAGAGCCACTGCGTGACTTCCTCGGCCGTGGTGCTCGCGGGCAGCTCGACCGGGAAGGTGACGACCAGGCGCGGATCGCCCGCAGCGGCCGCGCGCTCGACGATCTGCGCGTAGATGCTGTCGGGCGAATCGTGGCGCACCGGCAGCGCGGTCTCGCGGTCGAACAGGTTGGCCGCGCGCGCGAAGAGCAGCTTCAGGTGGTCGTTCAGCTCGGTCATCGTGCCGACCGTGGAGCGCGAGGAGCGCACCGGGTTGGTCTGGTCGATGGCGATGGCGGGCGGCACGCCTTCCACCTTGTCGACGGCCGGCTTGTCCATGCGGTCGAGGAACTGGCGCGCGTAGGCGGAGAAGGTCTCCACGTAGCGCCGCTGGCCTTCGGCATAGAGGGTGTCGAAGACGAGGCTCGACTTGCCCGAGCCGCTGGGCCCGGTGACCACCGTCATTTCGCCGGTGCGGATGTCGAGATCGAGGTTCTGGAGGTTGTGCTGGCGCGCGCCGCGAATCCGGATGGAGCCCTGTGTCATGAGTGCCTTGGGGGGTGGGGCAAACATTCTAGGGAGTGCCTCGTGACGGGTTTGCGCACTACGTCACAAGGTCGGTGGCTGCGCAGGGGTTTGTCCGGATGGAGTTAAAAACACTTTCAGAAACAAATAGCACATTTGTTTTCACGTTCGCCCGGCCGGGCGCCCGCATTGCTTCGAAAGGACTCCATGACGAAAACGCGCACGCTCTGCGCCGCCGCCCTGCTGGCCTTCAGCGCCCTGGGGGCGTCTGCCCAAATCCTGATCGGCCAGACCGCCGGCATGACCGGCTCGGTGGCCGCGAGCGTGAACGAGACCATCGGCGGCGCGAACCTGGTGATCGACGCGGTCAACGCGCAGGGCGGCATCCATGGCGAGAAGATCGAAGTGCTGCGCATGGACGACGGCTTCGACGTGAAGCGCGCCAGCGAGAACGCGCGCGTGCTGATCGAGGAGAAGAAGGTGCTGGCGCTCTTCATGAGCCGCGGCACGCCCCATTCGCAGGCGATCATTCCCTGGCTCGACAAGAACGACGTGGCGCTCATCGGCCCTTCCACAGGTGCAATGGTGCTGCACAAGCCGCTGCAGAAGCACGTGTTCAACGTGCGCGCCACCTACCAGCGCGAAGCCGAGAAGGCCGTGCAGCACCTGCTGACCATCGGCCTCACGCGCATCGCGGTGGTGCACGTGACCGACTCCTTCGGCACCGACGCGCTCGAAGGCGCGATGACCGGCTTCAGCAAGGGCAACGCCAAGCCGACCGTGATCATCCCGGCCGACCGCGACAAGCCCGACTACAAGGCCATCGTGCCCGCCATCAAGGGCGCCGACGCGCAGGCCGTGGTGTGGATCGGCTCCGGCGTGGCCGTGGTCGACGGCATCAAGGCGCTGCGCGCCGCGGGCTCGGCCGCGCAGGTGGTCACGCTGTCGAACAACGCCTCCTCGGGCTTCATCAAGCAGCTCGGCGACGCGAGCCGCGGCGTGATCGTGACGCAGGTGTTTCCCAACGAGCGCTCGCTGGGCCATCCGATGGTGAAGGAAGCCCTGGCTCTCGCGCAGGCCAAGGGCCAATCGGAACTGTCGCCGGCCGCGCTCGAAGGCTTCGCCTCGGCCAAGGTGCTGGTGGAGGCGCTGCGCCGCGCCGGCCCCAAGCCCACGCGCGCCAGGATGGTGGCCGCCCTCGACAGCCTGCGCGGCTACGACCTGGGCGGCGGGCTGGAGGTGAGCTATTCGCCCACCGACCACAGCGGCATCGATTTCGCGGACCTCTCGATCATCAGCGACGGTCGCTTCAAGCGTTGAGTCCCCGCCCCGAGAGGGGCGAGTTTGAACGGCCCGCCGGCACAACCGGCGGGCCGCTTTTTTTCCGGGCGCTGGAAACCTTGGTTTGACAGGGTTTGCGCGAGCTAGCGAGACGTGACGTTCAGCAACACATTACACAGTTTCTGACAGAGGCGACCGCTTCCTGGAAAGGCTTTGCTCGATGAAGAAGACGTTCACGTCCTGCGCCGCTGCGCTGTTCCTGGCCATGATGGCGCCTGGGGCGGCGGCCCAGATCCTGATCGGCCAGTCGGCCGACCTCTCGGGCCCCGTGGCGGCCAGCGTCAAGGAAACCATCATGGGCTCGCAGCTGGTCATCGACCAGGTCAACGCCCAGGGCGGCATCAACGGCGAGCAGATCGAGGTCATCCGCATGGACGACGGTCTCGACGCCAAGCGCTCGCTGGAGAACACGCGCGTGCTCATCGAGGACAAGAAGGTCGTCGCGCTGCTGCTGAACCGCGGTACGCCCAACACGCTTGCGGTGATCCCGCTGCTCGACAAGTACGGGGTGGCGCTGGTCGGCCCCTCCACCGGCGCGATGGCGCTGCACAAGCCGCTGCAGAAGAACATCTTCAACGTGCGCTCCACCTACCAGCGCGAGGCAGAGAAGGCGGTGCAGCACCTGCAGACCACCGGCATCCAGCGCATCGCCGTCGTGCAGGCCGACGACTCCTTCGGCAAGGACGCGATGGAAGGCGCGAACAAGGGCTTCGAGAAGGCCAACCTGAAGCCGGCCGTGGTGGCGCTGGCCGACCGCAACAAGCCCGACTACGCGACCATCGTCCCGCAACTCACCAAGGCCAACGCGCAGGCGGTGCTGTGGATCGGCTCGGGCACGGCCGTGACCGACGGCGTGAAGGCGCTGCGTGCTGCCGGCTCGGCGGCGCAGATCATCACGCTGTCGAACAACGCGGCCTCGGGCTTCATCAAGGAACTGGGCTCGGCCAGCGCGGGCGTGATCATCACGCAGGTGCTGCCCTACGAGCGTTCCTTCGGCCATCCGCTCATCAAGGAAGCGTTGGCGCTGGCCAAGGCCAAGGGCCAGAACGAGCTCTCGCCCGCGCTGCTCGAAGGCTTCGTCGCCACGAAGGTGATGGTGGAGGCTCTGCGCCGCACGGGGCCGAAGCCCACGCGCGCGAAGCTGATCGCCACGCTGAATGCCTTCCAGTACGACGTGGGCGGCGGGCTCGACATCAGCTACTCGCCGACCGACCACACCGGCATCGACTACGTAGACCTGTCCATCGTCAGCGACGGCAAGTTCAAGAGATAGGCTCGCCCGGCCTCACTTCGGCGCGGCGGCGGGCGCGGGTTCGTGCGTGGTGGTGTCGCCACCATGCTTCTCGCCCGACATGTCGACCTTGTCACCGGCCTTCGAGATCACGTACAGGGCAATGGCGGCGAAGATGACGAAGCCGACGACGAGTTTCCACATGGGTTTTGTCTCCTGGATGGTTCAAGAAAAAGGCCTCATGCGGTCGGCATGAAGCCTCTTTGTTGAACGGAGGGCGGCGCCCTCCTGCCTGTTCTTCGGCGACGGTCAGTCGTTAGCGTAGATGTCCACGTCCTTCGTCTCGCGGATGAAGAGCGTGCCCACCACCAGCGTGATGCCGGCGATGATGATCGGATACCACAGGCCGTTGAACATGTTGCCGGTCGAGGCCACGATGGCGAAGGCGGTGGTCGGCAGCAGGCCGCCGAACCAGCCGTTGCCGATGTGGTAAGGCAGGCTCATCGAGGTGTAGCGGATGCGCGTGGGGAAGAGCTCCACCAGCATCGCGGCGATCGGGCCGTAGACCATGGTCACCAGCAGCACCAGCCAGAACAGCAGCACCACCGTCAGCACCTTGTTCATCTTCGCGGGGTCGGCCTTGGCCGGGTAACCGGCGACCTTCAGGTCTTCGGCCACGCCCTTCTTGAAGGCGGCGATTTCCTTGACGGAGTTCTCGTCGAACTTCGAATTCACGACGTTGCCGACGGGTGCCTCGACCGACTTGTCGCCGATCTTCACGATGGCCTTCGAACCCGGCGCGCCGGCCACGTTCTCATAGCTCACCGAGTTCTGAACCAGGTAGCGCTTGGCGATGTCGCACGAGCTCTTGAAGTCGATCTCGCGCGCCACCGGGTTGCCCTGGAAGGAGCAGGTCGCGGGGTCCGCCGTCACCGTCACGCCGGCGGTGGCCTGTGCGCGGGCCAGGTCGGGGTTGGCGGCTTCGGTCAGCATCTTGAAGACCGGGAAGTAGGTGACCACGGCCAGCAGGCAGCCGGCCATGATGATCGGCTTGCGGCCGATCTTGTCCGACAGCGTGCCGAACACCACGAAGAAGGGCGTGCCCAGCAGCAGCGCGGCGGCGATCATCAGGTTGGCCGTGGTGGCGTCGACCTTCAGCTGCGCCGTCAGGAAGAAGAGCGCGTAGAACTGGCCCGAGTACCAGACCACCGCCTGGCCGGCCGTCAGGCCCACCAGCGCCAGGATCACGATCTTCAGGTTCTTCCACTGGCCGAAGGACTCGGCCAGAGGCGCCTTGGAGGTCTTGCCCTCGGCCTTCATCTTCTGGAAGGCGGGCGACTCGGACAGCGTCAGGCGGATCCACACCGAGATGCCCAGCAGCAGGATCGACACCAGGAACGGAACGCGCCAGCCCCAGTCGTTGAAGGCCGCCTCGCCCATGAACTCGCGCACGCCCAGGATCACCAGCAGGCTCAGGAACAGGCCGAGCGTGGCGGTGGTCTGGATCCACGAGGTGTAGGCGCCGCGCTTGCCGTGCGGCGCGTGCTCGGCCACGTAGGTGGCGGCACCGCCGTACTCGCCGCCGAGCGCGAGGCCCTGCAGCATGCGCAGCGCGATCAGGATCACCGGCGCCGCGACGCCGATGGTCGCGTAGCTGGGCAGCAGGCCGACGATGAAGGTCGACAGGCCCATGATCAGGATGGTCACCAGGAAGGTGTACTTGCGACCGATCATGTCGCCCAGCCGGCCGAACACGATGGCGCCGAACGGACGCACCAGGAAGCCGGCGGCGAAGGCCAGCAGCGCGAAGATGAAGGCGGCGCCCGCATCCAGGCCGCTGAAGAACTGCTTCGCGATGATCGCGGCCAGCGAACCGTAGAGGTAGAAGTCGTACCACTCGAACACGGTGCCCAGCGAGGAGGCGAAGATGACTTTCTTCTCCTCCGAGGACATGGGCCGGGGGGCCGGGTGCGGCACTCCCCTCGAATCTAGTGTGGCTGCCATTGGTCGTCTCCTGTGTGTATGCGTTCATTCGTTCCCGGAATCCGGGACCGTGCGGCATTCTTGGAGGCGCGACTGACCCGAGCCTTTCGCGAAACTGAACCGGCGCTTACGGTTTAGGGTGAAACCCGCGCAGCACGTTTCAGCCTGTAAGAAATCGGGGCGCTTTTCCGGCGCCCGCGGGTTTGTACTCAGCCCTGTTTGCTGCTGCGCAGCAAGGCCGGGCGCTGGTCCGCCGAAGCCCACTCGTGGCCGTCGAACCACGCATCGCCCGACAGGTAGGCGCGCAGCATCTGCAGGCCGTCGAAGCCCCAGAACAGGCGGCCGTCGACCACGTAGGTCGGCGTGCCGAACACGCCCTGGCGCAGGGCCTCTTCGGTGTTGCGCTTGAGCAGGGCCTTGCTCTCGTCGCTGTTCGCGTCGCGCTTCGGCCCGAGCTGCGCGGTGAGCGCGGCGAGCCGCGCGGGGTCGCCCGCTTCCTCGCCGCCGCGCCACACGTGGCGGAAGATGGTCTCGGCCACGAGGCGGCTGATGGTGCCGTCGTCGCCCGTGGATACCGCCAGCCGCAGGTGCGCCAGCGGGTTGTAAGGATGCGAGGCCGGCATCCGGATCTCTATGCCGTGCGTGTGGCCCAGCCAGAGCACGTGGCGATAGGTCCAGCTGCGCTTCGACGGAATCTCCGCCGGCCCGAGCTGGCCGTGCTGCTTGAGCAGCGCGCCCAGCAGCACCGGCCTGTAGGCCACGCTGTAGCTCAGGCCCTCGAGCGCTTCGGGCAGGTGCTCGAAGGCGAGGTGCGCGTAGGGCGAGATGAAGTCGAGATGGAAGTCGATGTGCTTCATGGGCTGCTGTCTCCTGGGTTCGCCGCGGGCACGCGCCAGATGCCGGCCTTCGCCCGCAACTCTATCGCCCGCCACACGTGGCGCCGGGTCTCTTCTTCCATCCTGCTCCAGCCCGCGATCTCGGGGATGGTGCGCAGGCAGCCTTCGCAGAAGCCGCTCAGGCGATCCATGCGGCACACCGAGCAGCACGGCGAAGGCACATCGCCCGCCGCGGCCTGAACCGCCACGGCGCGTTCGGCCAGCGTCTCGGCTTCCGCGAAATTCACACCACGTCGGCCACCGGCGCGCCGGTGAGCTTCTCGAGGTCGTGCGGGCGCAGCTGGAACACGGCGTGCGGATGGCCGGCTGCCGCCCAGATCTCCTCGAAGCGGAAGAGCTCGCGGTCGATCAGCACCACGGGCGGCGTCAGGTGGCCCACGGGCGACACGCCGCCGATGGTGAAGCCGGTGCGCGACTTCACGAAGTCGGCGTCGGCGCGGCCGGTCTTGCCGACCAGCGCGTCGACCTTCTTCTCGTCCACGCGCTTGTCGCCCGAGGTGATGACCAGCACCGCCGACTCGTCGCTCTTGCGCCGGAAGATGATGCTCTTGGCGATCTGCCCGACCGCGATGCCGAGCGCGTCGGCCGCCTGCTGCGCGGTGCGGCAGGCGTCGTCGAGCATGCGTGGGGAGTGGGGGTGGCCGGCATCCTGCAGGGCGCGGGAAACGCGCTGGACGCCTTCGGGGAGGTTATGGAGTTCGGATCCGCACATGATGGCTTCGAATCTATCAGGCTGCCGGGCCGTGGGCGCCGGCTCCGTCAGGCGCTGCGCTTGAACAGGAACAGCATCGCGCCCATCGCCATCAGCACGCCGCCGAAGACGCGGTTCTGCGCGCGCCGTGCGCGCACGCTGCGCAGCATGCCCTGCAGCCGCGCGGCCAGCCAGGCGTAGCCGTGCATCACGGTCACGTCGACCATCACCGTGGTGGCCAGCAGCACCAGCAGCTGCAGCCACAGGGGCCGCGTCGGCTGGATGAACTGCGGCAGCACCGCGGCCATGAAGACGATGCCCTTGGGATTGGTCACGTTGGTGAGGAAGCCGCGCAGCACGCGCTGCGGTGCCGTGAGGTCGGGTTCAGCCGCCTGCGTCGCGCCGCCCTCGATCTTCGCGACGGGCGCACGCCACTGGCGCCAGCCCAGCCACAGCAGGTAGCACGCGCCCACCACCTTGACGACCAGGAACGCGCTGGCCGAGGCGGTGAGCACCGCACCCACGCCAAGGCCGGCCACCAGCAGGATCACCGCGAGCCCCAGTTGCAGCCCCACGATGGTCGCCGTGGTGCGCCGCACGCCGTAGCTGAGCCCGTGGCTCATGCTGAGCACAGCGCCCGAACCGGGCGACACCGCGATGACGCAACTGGCCACCAGGAATGCAAGCCACACATGCAGATCCACTGACTACTCCCGCTCTATCTGTTCGATTCAGCGCTTCAGCCGGCCCGCTTGGTGCGGATGGCCTTCGAGGCGCGCGAGTTCGGCTCGCGGCCCAGCGCCTCGCTGATGTAGACGCCCGCGTCGATCAGCCTGTCGAGGTCGATGCCGGTCTCGATGCCCATGCCGTGCAGCATGTAGACCACGTCCTCGGTCGCCACGTTGCCGGTCGCGCCCTTGGCATAGGGGCAGCCGCCCAGGCCGGCCGAGGACGACTGGAAGTTCCACACGCCCAGCTCGAGCGCCGCCAGCGTGTTGGCCAGCGCCTGCCCGTAGGTGTCGTGGAAGTGGCCGGAAATGGCGTCGACGCCGAAGTGCGCCAGCGTGGCTTCCATCGCGGCCTGCACCTTGCGCGGCGTGCCCACGCCGATGGTGTCGGCCACGTCCACGCGCTGCACGCCGATGCCCTTCATCAGCTGCGCGAGGTAGCCGACCTTGGCCGGCGCGATCTCGCCTTCATAGGGGCAGCCGACCGTGCACGACATCGCGCCGCGCACACGGATGCCCTTCTCGAGCGCCGCGGCCACCACGGGTGCGAAGCGCTCGATGCTCTCGGCGATGGAGCAGTTGATGTTCTTCTGGCTGAAGGCCTCGCTGGCGGCGCCGAACACCACGATCTCGTCGGGCCACTCCTCGCGCGGCACGGCGATGGCCGCCTCGAAGCCCTTCATGTTGGGCGTGAGCACCGAATAGAGCACGCCGGGCTTGCGGCTGATGCCGTGCATCACCTCGGCGTTGTCGGCCATCTGCGGCACCCACTTGGGGCTCACGAAGCTGGTGACCTCGATCTCCTTCAGGCCCGCGTCCTGCAGGCGGTGCACGAGGCCGATCTTCACTTCGGCGGAGACGGGCTGCTTTTCGTTCTGCAGGCCGTCGCGCGGGCCGACGTCGACGAGCTTGACTTGGGTGGGGAGTTTCATGGGATGTCTCTTGTATCGCTGGAGGATGGAAGACCGCCTTCGATTGTCGGCCACATGGAAATCCCCTGCCTGGTACAGAAGCCGGGGAAGGTAGCAATGCGCGCCTGCGAGGTTGCAAATGGCGCCAGGCGATCGGTGCTAGGCCGTTTCCCTCTGCTCGAAGCCGTCGGGCGGGGCCTGGGCCGCGATGGCACCGGCCGGATCGCCAACGTCGACCGCATCGACGCGCGCGCCTTCCGGCCCCTGGCGCGCCCAGCGGATCAGCTCTTCCACCGCAGAAGCCTCACCGGCCACGAGCGCCTCGACGCTGCCGTCGCGCCGGTTGCGCACCCAGCCGCGCACACGCAGGCGCTTCGCCGCCTGCACCATCGACCAGCGATAGCCCACGCCCTGCACGAGGCCGCGGATGGCGAGATGGCGGGCGACGGTGTTCATGGCTCCAGAGAGATCAGTACGACTTGGGCAGCCCCAGCGCCTTCTCGGCGATGAAGTTCAGGATCATCTGCGGGCTGACGGGCGCGATGCGCGGGATGTAGCTCTCGCGCAGCAGCCGCTCCACATGGTATTCCTTCGCGTAGCCCATGCCGCCGAGCGTGAGCACCGCGTTCTGGCAGGCATCGTGCGCCGCCTCGGCCGCGAGGTACTTGGCGGCGTTGGCCTCGATGCCGCAGGGCTCGCCCGCGTCGTAGAGCGTGGCGGCCTTCAGCATCATCAGGTCGGCCGCCTCCAGGTTGGCCCAGGCGCGCGCCAGCGGATGCGCCACGCCCTGGTTCTGGCCGATGGGCCGGCCGAACACGACGCGCTCCTGCGCGTACTGCGAGGCGATGCGCAGCGCCGCGCGGCCGATGCCGATGGCTTCCGCCGCGATCAATATGCGCTCGGGGTTGAGGCCGTGCAGGATGTATTCGAAGCCCCTGCCCTCCTCGCCGATGCGGTCTTCCTCGGGCACTTCGAGCCCGTCGATGAAGAGCATGTTGGAGTCCACCGCCGCGCGGCCCAGCTTGTGGATCTCGCGCACCTCGACGCGGGCGCGGTCCAGCGGCGTGTAGAACAGCGTGAGGCCCTGCGTGGGCTTCTTCACCTGGTCAAGCGGCGTGGTGCGCGTGAGGATCAGCATGCGGTCGGCCACCTGCGCGGTCGAGATCCAGATCTTGCGCCCGTGCAGCACGTAGCCGCCTTCGGGCTGGCGCACGGCCTGGGTCTTGAGGCTGGTGGTGTCGAGCCCCGCGTCGGGTTCGGTGACTGCGAAGCAGGCCTTCTCGGCACCCGCGATCAGCGGCGGCAGGAAGCGCTGGCGCTGTTCCTCGCTGCCGAACACCACCACCGGGTTGAGCCCGAAGATGTTCATGTGCACCGACGACGCACCCGACATGCCCGCGCCCGATGCGCTGATGGCGCGCATCATCAGCGCCGCCTCGGTGATGCCCAGCCCCGCGCCGCCCTGCGCCTCGGGCATGGCGATGCCGAGCCAGCCGCTCTCGGCCACGGCGCGGTGGAACTCGTGCGGGAACACGGCGCGGTCGTCGTGGTCGCGCCAGTAGTCGATGGGAAAGTCCTCGCAGAGGCGTTCGATGGCGGCGACCAGCGAGCGCTGGTCTTCGTTCAAGGAGAAATTCATTCTTCGCTGTCTTTCGTCGGTTCAGGTTGCAGCGTGGCGCCGCCTTCGAGCATGCGGGCGATGGCCTCTTCGCCGTAGCCCGCCTCGCGCAGCAGCTCCACGCTCTGCTCGCCGATGCGCGGCGCGGGGCGGCGGATGGCGGCTGGCGTGGCGCTGTAGCGGCCGACCGGCGCGAGCGTGCGGATGCGGCCCTCGCTCGGATGGTCGAGCTCGGGATAGAAGCCGACGGCGCGCAGGTGCGGGTCGTCGAGCAGGCTTTCGGTGCTGTGCAGGCGCGCGACCGGGATGTCGGCGGCGGACAGCGCGGCAAACCATTCGTCGCTGGTGCGCGTGGCCATCACCTCGGCCACGAAGGCATACACCGCGCCGATGTTCGCGGCGCGCGCGGTATGCGTGCCGAACATCGGCGAGTCGCGCAGTTCGGGCCGGCCGATCACGTCGAAGAAGGCCTGCCAGTGCTTGTCGTTGTAGATCAGCACGCTGAGGTAGCCGTCGGCCGTGGCGTAGGGCTTGCGGTGCGGCGCGAGCAGGCGCGCGTAGCCGGTGGGCCCCAGCGGCGGCTCGAAGCTGTGGCCGCCGAGGTGGTCGCCCATCACGAACTGCGACAGCGCCTCGAACATCGGCACCTCCACGGCCTGGCCCTTGCCGGTGCGCTGCGCGTGCAACACAGCCGCGAGCAGCGCGATGGCCGCCTGCAGCCCCACCGCGCGGTCGGCCAGCGTGACGGGCGCGTAGCGCGGCGCGCTGCCGCTCTGCTGCGCGAAGAGGGAGGCCACGCCGGCCGCGCCCTGGATCAGGTCGTCGTAGGCCGGCTTGCCCGCATACGGCCCCTGCTCGCCATAGCCGAATGCGCCGAGGTAGACGATCTTCGGGTTCACCGCCGACACCGCCTCGTAGCCCAGCCCGAGCCGCGCCATCGCCTGCGGCCGCGTGTTGTAGATGAGCGCGTCGCAGCCCGCGGCCAGCCGCAGGCAGGCCTCGCGGCCCTCGGGCTGCTTGAGATCGAGCACGATGGAACGCTTGTTGCGGTTGAGGTGCATCGCCATCGCGCCCATGCCCGGGTTGCGCATCGGGCCGACGGCGCGCAGGTTGTCGCCGCCGGGCGGCTCGACCTTGATGACGTCGGCGCCCAGGTCGCCCAGCGTCTGGGTGGCATAGGGGCCCATCACCACGGCCGTGAGGTCGAGGATGCGGATGCCCTGGAGAGGTCCGCCCGCGCTCATTCGGGCTGGATCCCCGCCGCCTGGATCAGCTTCTTCCACTTCGCCAGTTCGGCAACCGTGAACGCGCCCAGCTCTTCAGGAGTGCTGCCGAAGGCGTCGAAACCCAGCTTCGCAACGCGCTCGCGGAAGACCGGGCCGTTGGCCATGTCGGCCAGCACCTTGTTGAGCTTCAGCACGATGTCGCGCGGCGTGCCCGCCGGCGCGAACACGCCGTTCCACGAGGTGATGTCGAAGCCCTTGAGTTCGGGCGTGTCGGCCAGCGGCGGCAGTTCGGGGAAGAGCTTGGTGCGCTCCTGCGTGGTGACGGCGATCGCGCGCATCTTGCCGGCCTTCACCGTGGCAAGGCCCGCCGCGAGGTCGACCACCATCATCGACACCTGCCCGCCGATCAGGTCGGCGATGGCCGGCGGCGTGCTCTTGTAGGGCACGTGCAGCATCGGCACGCCGCTCATGCGCGAGAGCGTGGCGCCGCTCACGATGCCGGTGCTGTTGCCGCTCGCGTAGGTCAGCCTGCCGGGATGCGCGCGGCCCCAGGCCAGCAGCTCGGCCACACTCTTCACGGGCAGGTCGTTGTTCACCACCAGCATGAAAGGCAGGTTGCCCATGCGGCTGACGGGCGCGAAGTCTTTCACCGGGTCGTAGGGCAGCGACTTCATCAGGCTCGGGTTGGCCGAGTGCGTGGTGTTGGTGGTCATGAACAGCGTGTAGCCGTCGGGCGCCGCCTTGGCGACGTACTCGGCCGCGATCACGCCGTTGGCGCCCGCCCTGTTGTCGATGATGACCGAGGCCTTGAGCGCATCGCCGAGCATCTGTCCCGCGATGCGCGCCACCGCGTCGGTGCCGCTGCCTGCGGCGAAGGGCACGACGATGCGTATGGGCTGCTTCGGATAGCCGTCCTGCGCGAAGGCCCAGGGCATGGCGCCCGCGAGGCCCGCGGCGGCGCCGATGGAAATGAAACGGCGACGGTTCGCCATCGCGGCCGGTTGCCCGGTCGCGTTCTTGGTTGTCTGCATTTGCTTTGTCTCCGGTTGTTGTTACGTCAGGGCCGGATCACGCGCTCCGGCGATTCCTCGTAGGGCGGGCTGTAGATCACCAGCACGCGCACCGGCTCGTCGCTCACCACGGTGAAGGTGTGCATCGCGTCGGCGGGAAAGAAGCAGCTGTCGCCCGGGTGCAGCTCCTGCCGCTGGCCGCCCACCTCGGCGACCGCGCGGCCTTCGAGCATGTAGCAGACCTGCTCGATGCCCGGGTGCGCATGCGGCAGCGCGCCCTTGCCCTTCTGGATGTGGCCCACCAGCACTTCGAGCTGCTTCGCGCCCACGGTCTCGGGGCCGATCAGCCGCTTGTTCAGCGTGCCGGTGTGGTTGGCGGGGTGGTAGCCGGCGATCTCGGCCTCGCGGACGAAATAGCGGGGGGCTGCTGCTGTCGTTGCTGTCATCGGGGGCTTTCGTTCTTGGGTTCGATGGCGAGGCAGGCCGAGCGCAGCATCGCGGCGATCTCCTCGATGCGCGCCTCCATGCGGTAGCGCGGACCTGCGACGGAAATGGCGTAGGCCTCGCCGCCGATGCGCAGCGGCCAGGCCAGGCCGATCAGGTCGGGAATGCTCTCGCCGAGGTTGCCGTACCAGCCGCGCGCGGCGGAGCGCTGCAGTTCGGCCTCGATGGCGTCGGCGGTAGTGAGCGTGGCGTCGGTCAGCGGCGCGAGCGTCGCGCCTTCGAGCAGCCGGCGGCGCTCGTCCGGGTCCAGCGTTGAAAGCAGCGCGCGGCCGATGGAATTGGCGTACGCCGGGCGCGTCTCGCCCGACTCGGCCGTGTAGCGGATGCTCTGCGGCGCGCTCAGCACTTCCAGGTACACCACCTGCCCCGCGTCGCGGAACTTGCCGAACACCACCGTCTCGCGCGCCGCGTCGCGCAGCTCCTCCAGCGTGGCCTTCACCCGGTCGAGCACCGGGTCGTGGGCGGCGATGACCTGCGCCATCGCCAACAGCCGGCCGGTCGGGTAGTAGCCCTGGCGGCGGCCGGTCTCGTACATGTAGCCCTGCTCCTCGAGCGTGCGGATCAGGCCCAGGCAGCTCGACACCGGCATGTCGAGCAGGCGCGCCATCTCCGAAAGGGCCAGCGGCTGCTTCTCGCGGGCGAAGAGTTCGACGATCTCGATCACCCGAAACGCGGTTTTCACAGTCATGAAAATATTTTCATATTTGTGAAAAATCAGTGTTTCAGGGTTTCCCCTGCCCGCGATGCACTCCGGCAGGCCCGGCGAGGGGACGCGCCCCCGTCGTCAGTAGCCGCGCGCCGGATCGACCACGCCGGCGATCGGCAGCCCCTGCTCCATCGCGCGGATCTTCCCGGCGATCTGCGCGATGGACTCTTCGCGCAGCGTGCGCGCCGAGCCGTGCGGCGTCACGGTGATCTTCGGATGGCGCCAGAAGGCGTGGTCGGCGGGCAGCGGCTCGACCTGGAATACGTCCAGCGTCGCGCCCGCGAGCCGGCCGGCGTCGAGCATCGGAATCAGGTCGTCTTCCACCAGGTGGCCGCCGCGCGCGATGCTGATGAGGTAGCCCTCGGGCTTCAGCTTGCCCAGCGTGTCGCGGTTGAGGATGCCGCGTGTCGCATCGGTCAGCGGCAGCAGGTTGACCAGCACGCGCGTGGACGAGAGGAACTCGTCGAACTGCGCCTCGCCGCTGAACACGCGCACGCCCTCGATCTCCTTCGGCGAGCGGCTCCACCCCAGCACCGGAAACTCGAACTGCCCCACGGCCTTCGCCACGCGCTCGCCGAGCACGCCCAGCCCCATGATGCCCACCGGGAAGTCGCGCCGCATCTTCGGCTTGCGGTAGCTCCACTTGCCCTCGCGCGCGTCGGCCTCGTAGGCGTCGAATTCGCGGAAATGGCGAATGAGCGTGTGGCACACGTACTCCGCCATCTGCACCGACATGCCCGCGTCGTCGAGCCGCACGATGCGCGTGTGCGCCGGCACCTTCAGCTTGAGCAGCGCATCGACGCCCGCGCCGATGTTGAAGATGCCGCGCAGCTTCGGCTGCTCGTCGAGGAACTCCTGCGGCGGCGCCCACACCACGGCATGGTCGGCCTGCGGCGCGCCGGGCTTCCAGGCTTCGATGACGGCATCGGGGAGTTCGGCCTTCAGGCCTTCGATCCAGGGGTCTGGGCGGTTGTCGGTGAGGTAGACGGTGATTCGCATGGGCACGCATCTTAGGTCGCGCCCGCGTCGCCATCGGCTTGTGCGGGCACTGGCCATCTCCTATCCTCGAACGCCCACCTCAGGAGACTCTTGGAATGATCAAGTTCAGCGTGATGTACCCCCACACCCCCGGCGCACGGTTCGATCACGACTACTACCGCGACAAGCACATGCCCATGATCAAGGCCCGCATGGGCGATGCATGCCTCTCGTACACCATCGACAAGGGCCTGTCCGGCGGCGCGCCGGGCTCCGCGCCCACCTACGTCGCCATGTGCCACGTGTTCGCCGAATCGGTCGAATCCTTCCTGAAGGCCTTCGGCCCGCACCAGAAGGAGGTCAGGGACGACGTGAAGAACTACACCGACATCGTGCCGCTGACGCAGATCAGCGAAGTGGTGGTGGGCTGACCGAAAGAGCCCTGACGCGGCCTCAGCGCGGCGGCCGCTCCAGCGCCACCCAGCGCTGCACCGACGGCCGCTGCCACTGCCTGTCGGCATAGGACGCCAGCCGCTGCGGCACGGCGTCGCCGTTCATCACCAGGCGATTGAGCATCAGCGCCAGGTCGACGTCGGCGATCGACCACTCGCCGAACAAGTTTTCCGCGCCTTCCGGCAGCAGCGCCTGCGCGACCTGGAAGAGCGTCTGCGCCGCGCGGTGCGCGGCCGCCGACAGTGGCGCGCCCGCCGGAGCGTAGAAGATCACCTCCGTGGAGCGTTCCTGCCGCACCGGCATGAGGTCGCTGCGAAGCCAGGCCTGCAGCTGGCGTGCACGGGCGCGGGCGCGGGGTTCGGAGGGATACAGCGCCGTCCCGGCGAAGGTCTCGTCGATGTACTCGGTGATGGCGGACGATTCGGAAAGCGCGAAATCTCCATGCACCAGCGTCGGCACGCGCTGGGTCAAGGACAAACGGGAGAAGCCGGCCGCCCGGTGCTCCAGCGCACCCAGGTCGACCGGGGAGATGCGGAAGTCCAGTTGCTTTTCGTTCAACGCCACGTACACGGACATGGCATAGGGGCTGGCGAACTGGGCGTCCACATGGAGGCGTAGCGGGTCCGGCATCGGGAAGAAGGCTCCTGCGCGAATGGGGGCCTTTAAAACAAAAGGCCTTGAAGCGGTAGGTGCGCGATCTTACTGACTGATTCTTAGCTGGCGCGTCTTAGCTGGCGCGTCTTAGCTGGCGCGGCGGCGGCGCCACAGCACACGCGCCAGCCAGCCCAGCGGCAGCACCACCAGCAGCAGCCACGGCAGCACGGCCGCGATGAAGGTGATGAGCGAGCCCACGCTTTCCGACAGCACCGAGCCCGCGTTGCGCAGCGCATTGCGCATCGGGCTGTAGCCGTCGCCGCCGCTCACCAGCGCGCGCCTGGCCGTGAACTGGATCTGGATGTGCTGCTTGCTGGTCTGCTGCGCCAGCACCTTGCGCTGCGTGGCGATGGCGTCGAGCTCGGCCTGCGTGTCCGACAGCGTGCGCTGGATGGCCAGCAGGTCGGTCATGGTGCGCTTGGTGACGGTGTCGCGCAGCATCGCGCGCAGGCTGTCGCGGAACTCGGTCCGGTTCCTGATGCGGGCCTCGACGTCGATGACCTCGGCGGTCTTGTCCTCGCTGGTGGTGGTGTGCGAGACCACGCTGGCCACGCCCGCCAGGCCGCCGAGCAGCTTCTCGACGTCGGCAGGCTCCACGCGCATCTCCAGCATGGCGTTGCCGGGCTGCTGCGGCGTCTCGCGCAGCAGCGACGACGACAGCAACTCGCACTTCAGCGTGCCGCAGAGGTCGCGCACCTTGCCCCAGGCATCGGCGAGCTGGTCGGCCGGCACCTCGACGTTCAGCTCCTGGCGCACGGCCAGGAAGCGCTGCAGGGGGGTGTCCTGGCTGTTCCGGGACTCGTCGGTGGCCGCCTCGGCCGACCGCATCCGCATGTCCGCGCCGCCTGCGTACCCGCTCGCGGCCTGCATGGGCGCGGGCGGCGGGGCCGGCTCGGAGAACACGGCTGCCGCCCGCTTCTCCTCGCCGTTGCGGCCGCAGCCGGCCAGTGAAAGGGCTGCTGCCAGGGCCAGCAGGGCGATGCCCGCATGGCGGCGGACGGAGAAACTGGGCATGCGATAGGTCATGGAAGGAGTTCCCTTGAATGTTGACTACCGCAGCTCATACGGGCGGGCGCCCGCAACGGGGTTAACTTTTTTTTCAGGCTGCCGTAGCGGCTGCGGCGCTCATGCGCAGCAGCTCGTCGCCTTCGGCCACCTGCTCGCCCGGCGCGAACATCAGCTCTTCCACCGTGCCGTCGGCCGGCGCGGCGATGGTGTGCTCCATCTTCATCGCCTCCATCACCGCCAGCGGCTGGCCGCGGCTGACCTTGTCGCCGGCCTTGACCGCGAAGGACACCACCTTGCCGGGCATCGGCGCGGTGAGCCGGCCGCCTTCGGCCTGCGTGTCGCCCGCATGGGCCAGCCGGTCGATGGCGGTGATCTTCGTCGCGCCCTTCGAGGCGAAGACATGGGCCACGGCGCCGTCGAGGTGCACGTCGAGCGTCTGGCGGCTGCCCGCGAACTCCACCTCGAACTCGCCGGTCGGGAACCGGCCGATGACCAGCGGGCCCGCAACGCCACCGGCTTCGAGCCACAGGCCGCCGTCGCGCTTGTAGGTCAGCAGCGCGGTTTGCTCCGCTCCGCGAAACTCGAAGTCGAAGTGGCGCCGGTACTCGCCCAGCGAGCGCCAGCCGTCACGCCGCGCAAAGGGATCGGGCATCTTCCCGGGCCATTCGCCGATCAGCGTGCGCGTGATCGCGGCGGCTGCCGCCAGCGGCAGCCCCAGCGGCTCGCGGTCGAACAGCACCGCGCGCTCGCGCTCGATCAGCGCGGTGTCGAGGTTGGCCTTCGAAAACGATTCGGTCGCCAGGATGCCGCGCAGGAACTGCACGTTGGTCGCCACGCCCACGATCTGCACCTGCGCCAGCGCCGCATCGAGCCGGGCCAGCGCTTCCTCGCGCGTGCTGCCGTGCACGATGAGCTTGGCGATCATCGAGTCGTAGAAGGGCGAGATCTCGCCGCCCTCGCGCACGCCGTCGTCGATGCGCACGCGGCTGCGCTGGAAGGCCGTGGCAGCAGGCTTACGGTAGACGCGCAGCGTGCCGGTGGCGGGCAGGAAGTTGTTGTCGGGGTTCTCGGCGCAGATGCGCGCCTCGATGGCATGGCCGTGGATCTGCAGTTCGGCCTGCTTCGCAGGCAGCGCCTCGCCCGAAGCCACGCGCAGCTGCCATTCGACGAGATCCTGACCCGTGATGGCCTCGGTCACCGGATGCTCCACTTGCAGCCGCGTGTTCATCTCCATGAAGAAGAAGTTCATCTCGCCGCCCTCTCGCTGCTCGACGATGAACTCCACAGTGCCTGCGCCCACGTAGTTCACGGCACGCGCAGCAGCCACTGCGGCCTCGCCCATCTGCTTGCGCATCGCCTCCGTCATGCCAGGCGCGGGCGCTTCTTCGAGCACCTTCTGGTGGCGCCGCTGCACCGAGCAGTCGCGCTCGAACAGGTAGACATAGTTGCCGTGCGTGTCGCCGAACACCTGGATCTCGATGTGCCTCGGGCGCTGCACGTACTTCTCGATCAGCACCGCGTCGTCGCCGAAGCTGTTGATGGCTTCGCGCTGGCAGGAGGCGAGCGCGGCGACGAAGTCTTCCGCCTTGTCGACCGCACGCATGCCCTTGCCGCCACCGCCCGCGCTGGCCTTGATGAGCACCGGATAGCCAATGCGGTCGGCCTCGCGCTGCAGCAGCTGCGGGTTCTGGTCGTGGCCGTGGTAGCCGGGCACCAGCGGCACGCCGGCCTTCTCCATCAACTGCTTCGACTCGGCCTTCAGGCCCATCGCCTTGATGGCCGAGGGCGGCGGGCCGATGAAGACCAGGCCGGCGTCGGCGCAGGCCTGCGCGAACTCCTCGTTCTCGCTCAGGAAGCCGTAGCCGGGGTGGACCGCCTCGGCGCCCGTGGCCTTGGCGGCCTCGAGGATCTTTTCCCAGCGCAGGTAGCTGTCTTTCGGCGCGCTGCCGCCGAGGTGCACCGACTCGTCGCAGGCACGCACGTGGTTGGCGTGCGCGTCGGCGTCGGAATACACGGCGACAGTTCTGATGGCCATGCGGCGGGCAGTTGCCGCGACGCGGCAGGCGATTTCACCGCGATTGGCGATAAGGATTTTTTTAAACATGGTGGACTTTCGCGGTGGAATCGCCTGCGCACGCTGCGCGTGCCAGGCCATTTGGCTTCGCCGCTGCGCCGCTTCGCGGCTGGTCGCCACGGTTGGCGATAAGGATCTTCTTAAACATTCGGAGTGTCTCCCGGAGGATTCTTTTTCAGTTGAAACGCGGGCACCACGCCCGGATCGGGCCGGCCGCTGAAGATGCGGGCCACGCGGGCGAACAGCGCCTTGAGGAAACGCCAGCTCTTGCGGATGAGCCACACGCTCGCCACCAGCACCAGCACGAACAGCACGAGAAATACGAAGGGATGCGCCACCGCGAGCCACAACCCCGCGGGCACCATGGTGTCTTCCGCCAGCGAGGCGCCGACGTTCGAGAACGGCTCGGGCGAGGTGTTGATGGCCGCGCGCGTCGTGGCCTTGGCCGCATGCGCCGTGGCCGCGAAGCTGCCGCCCAGCAGCGCCGCCACGATGGCCATCACACCGTAGTCCACGCCGAACACGCTGGCCGCGAGCGCCGCGCCCGCCGGGATGCGGATGGCCGTGTGCACCACGTCCCACAGCGAATCGAGGCCCGGGATCTTGTCGGCGAAGAATTCGATGAACACCATGAAGCCGCTGGCCGCGATCACCACCGGATGCGCCAGCATCTGCAGCCCGCCCGGCAGCGGCACCCAGCCGAAGTAGCCGGCCAGGCCCGTCAGCAGCACGACCAGGTAGAGCCGCACGCCGCTGGCCCAGCCGATGGCGGCGGCCAGCGCGAGCAGCTGCGGCATGTCGAGGCTGGTGTTCATGGCGCGACCTCCGGAGAATGGGTCTTCAGGACTTGCTCGCCTCGAGCCACGAGGGCTTGCGCTTCTGCAGGAAGGCCTGCACGCCCTCGCGGCCTTCATCGCTGGCGCGGATGTCCGCGATGCCTTCGACCGTCTGCGCGATCAGCGCGTCGTCGATCTCACGGCCCGCCACGTCGGCGATCAGCTTCTTGCAGGCGCGCACTGCCGCCGGGCTCGCACCGGTCAGCGCCTTCAGCAGTTCGTCGACCTTCGCGTCGAGCGCGTCGGCGGCCACCACCTCGTGCACGAAGCCGATGCGATGCGCCTCCGCCGCGGTGAAGCGCTCTGCCGTGAGGAAGTAGCGCTGCGAGGCGCGCGTGCCCATCGCGCGCAGCACGTAGGGGCTGATGGTCGCGGGCACGAGGCCGATCTTCACTTCGCTCAGGCAGTACCAGGCGGTATCGACGCTCACGGCCATGTCGCAGGCCGCCACCAGCCCCATGCCCCCCGCGTACACGTCGCCCTGCACGCGCGCGATGGTGGGCTTGGGGCACTCGGCGATGGTGCGCAACATTTCGGCGAGCTTGCCCGCGTCGGCGATGTTCTCGTCGCGCGTGTAGTCGGCCATGCGGCGCATCCAGTTGAGGTTCGCGCCCGCGCAGAAGGCCGGGCCGTTCGCGCCGAGCACGATGGCCTTGACCTGCGGCGCGGCGCCGGCTTCGGTGAAGGCGCGCGTCAGTTCGGCGATGACGACGTCGTCGAAGGCATTGCGCGCATCGGGCTGGTCGAGCCAGATGCGGGCGATGGCGCCGTCGAGGCTCAGCTGGAGCTTGGTGTATTCGCTCATGCCAGCCTCCTCACATCCGGAAGATGCCGAACTTCGGCTCCGGCACCGGCGCGTTGCGCGCGGCCGCCAGGCCCAGTGCCAGCACGCGGCGCGTGTCGGCCGGATCGATGATGCCGTCGTCCCACAGGCGCGCGGTGGCGTAGTAGGGATGGCCCTGGTCTTCGTACTGCTGGCGGATCGGTGCCTTGAAGGCTTCTTCCTCTTCCTTGCTCCAGCTGCCGCCCTTGCCTTCGATGCCGTCGCGCTTCACGGTCGCGAGCACGCTCGCAGCCTGCTCGCCGCCCATCACGCTGATGCGCGCGTTGGGCCACATCCAGAGGAAGCGCGGGCTGTACGCGCGGCCGCACATGCCGTAGTTGCCGGCGCCGAAGCTGCCGCCGATGATGATGGTGAACTTGGGCACGTTGGCGGTGGCCACGGCCGTCACCATCTTGGCGCCGTGGCGCGCGATGCCTTCGTTCTCGTACTTGCGGCCCACCATGAAGCCGGTGATGTTCTGCAGGAACACCAGCGGGGTCTTGCGCTGGCAGCACAGCTCGATGAAGTGCGCGCCCTTCTGCGCCGATTCGGAGAACAGGATGCCGTTGTTGGCGACGATGCCCACGGGCATGCCCTCGATCTCGGCGAAGCCGCACACCAGCGTGGCGCCAAAGCGCGCCTTGAACTCGTGGAACTCGCTGCCGTCGACGATGCGCGCGATGATCTCGCGCACGTCGAAGGGCTTGCGCGTGTCGGTGGGGATCACGCCGTAGAGCTCCTCGCTCGGGTATGCCGGCTCGCGCACCTCGCCGCCCGCCGGGGCCTCGGCAGTCTTGGCGTTGAGGTTCGCCACCGCCGAGCGCGCGAGCGCCAGCGCGTGCAGGTCGTTCTGCGCCAGGTGGTCAGCCACGCCCGACAGGCGCGTGTGCACGTCGCCGCCGCCCAGGTCTTCCGCCGTCACCACCTCGCCCGTGGCCGCCTTCACCAGCGGCGGACCGCCCAGGAAGATGGTGCCCTGGTTCTTCACGATGATCGATTCGTCGCTCATCGCCGGCACGTACGCGCCGCCGGCCGTGCACGAGCCCATCACCACCGCGATCTGCGGGATGCCCTGGGCGCTCATGTTGGCCTGGTTGTAGAAGATGCGGCCGAAGTGCTCGCGGTCGGGAAACACGTCGTCCTGGTTCGGCAGGTTGGCGCCGCCCGAGTCGACGAGGTAGATGCACGGCAGGCGGTTCTGCTCGGCGATCTCCTGCGCGCGCAGGTGCTTCTTCACCGTCATCGGGTAGTAGGTACCGCCCTTCACCGTGGCGTCGTTGCATACGATCATGCAGTCCACGCCGTTGACGCGGCCGATGCCCGCGATGATGCCGGCGCCCGGCGCCGACTCCACGCCCTTGCCATCGAGGTACATCGCATGCGCGGCCAGCGGCGCGATCTCGAGGAAAGGCGTGCCCGGGTCGAGCAGCTCGGCCACGCGGTCGCGCGGCAGCAGCTTGCCGCGCGCCGTGTGCTTGGCGCGCGCGGCCTCGCCGCCGCCCTGCTCCACTTTCGCGAACTGCGCGCGCAGGTCGTCGACCAGTGCACGCATGGCTGCGGCGTTGGCCTGGAAGTCGGCCGAGCGGGCATTGAGTTTGGTTTCGAGTTGGGTCATGGGTATTCGGAATTCGGAAGCGGGAACCGAACGCAGAGGGCGCAAAGGTTTCGCAAAGGTCGCAAAAGAAAACCTTCAAACAGGATGATGTCCTTCTGCGACTTCTGCGTACCTTTGTCTTTCTTCTGCGTTCGGCTGTTCATGGACGGCCTCTACGCTGTACGAGCTTCGTCCAGCCCCAGCTGCGCCTTCATCTCGTCGCGGATCTTGAATTTCTGGATCTTGCCGGTCACGGTCATCGGGAACTCGGCGACGAAGCGGATGTACTTGGGCACCTTGTAGTGCGCGATCTGGCCCTTGCAGAACTCGCGGATGTCTTCCTCGGTGGCGCTCTGGCCGGGCTTGACGATGATCCAGGCGCACAGCTCCTCGCCGTACTTGCGGTCGGGCAGGCCGACGACCTGCACGTCCTGCACCTTCGGATGGCGGTAGAGGAACTCCTCGATCTCGCGCGGGTAGATGTTCTCGCCGCCGCGGATCACCATGTCCTTGATGCGCCCGACGATGTTGACGTAGCCTTCGGCATCCATGGTGGCAAGGTCGCCGGTGTGCATCCAGTGCTCGGCGTCGATGGCCTCGCGGGTCTTCGCCTCGTCGTCCCAGTAGCCGTGCATCACCGAGTAGCCGCGCGTGCACAGCTCGCCCGACTTGCCCGGCGGCACCACGGCGCCGGTCTCGGGGTCGATGATCTTCACCTCCAGGTGCGGCTGCACCGTGCCCACGGTCGACACGCGGCGGTCGAGCGGCGTGTCGGTGCTGCTCTGGCAGCTCACGGGGCTGGTCTCCGTCATGCCGTAGGCGATGGTGATCTCGCTCAGGTGCATCTCGCTGACCACGCGCTTCATCACCTCGATGGGGCACGGCGAGCCGGCCATGATGCCAGTGCGCAGCGTCGAGAGGTCGAACTCCCTGAAGCGCGGATGGTCGAGTTCGGCGATGAACATCGTCGGCACGCCGTGCAGCCCGGTGCACTTCTCGGCCTGCACTGTCTCCAGCACCGTCAGCGGATCGAAGCCGTCGTTCGGGTACACGATGGCGGAGCCGTGCGTGAGGCAAGCCAGGTTGCCCAGCACCATGCCGAAGCAGTGGTACAGCGGCACCGGGATGCACAGCCTGTCGGCGGGCGAGAGCTTCATGCACTCGCCGATGAAGAAGCCGTTGTTCAGGATGTTGCGATGCGTCAGCGTCGCACCCTTGGGGAAGCCGGTGGTGCCGCTGGTGAACTGGATGTTGATCGGGTCGGTGGCCTTCAGCGTCTTCTGCACCTGCGCGACGCGCGGGTCATTGGCGTCGCCGCTGGCGAGCAGTTGCGAGAAGCGCTTCATGCCGGGCTGCTCGGCGCCCTCGCCCGGCTTCGCGTCGATCCAGAAGGTGTGGGCCAGCTGCGGCAGCTTCGCCGGGCCCAGTTCGCGCAGCATGCCGAGGTAATCGCTGGTCTTGAACTGCGCCATCGTCACCAGCGCCTTGCAGCCGACCTTGTTGAGCGCGTATTCGAGCTCGGAGGTGCGGTAGGCCGGGTTGATGTTGACGAGGATCAGGCCGGCCTTGGCGGTGGCGATCTGCATCAACACCCACGCCACGTTGTTGTGCGACCAGATGCCGACGCGGTCGCCGGGCACGAGGCCCAGGCCCTGCAGCGCGCTGGCGAGCCTGTTCGACTGGGTCTGGAGTTCACGGTAGGTGAAGCGCAGACCTTCGTGGCGGCTTACCAGCGCCAGTGCATCGGGCTGGCGCGCCACCATTGCATCGAAGAAGTCGCCGATGGTCTGCTCGATCAGCGGAACGCGGGTATCGCCCTGGGCAAAACTCAATTGTGGAGACATGTTGCGTGTTTCCTGCTGCTATTCGGAAATCAGTCCACCGTGGCGCCGGTGTCCTTCACCACGCGCGCCCACTTGGGGAGGTCGGCGCGCACCAGCGCGCCCAACTGGGCCGCGGTGCCCTTGAAGGGTTCGCAGCCCACGGCGGCAAGCTTGTCGGCCACTTCCTTCTGATCCAGCGCACGAGCCACTTCGGCCTGCAGCTGCGCCACGATGGGCGCGGGCGTGCCTGCAGGCGCAAACAACGCATACCACGGCGCTTCGCCAAAGCCCTTGAGCGTTTCACCGATGGTCGGCACATCAGGCAGTGCGGCCACGCGTTTGGCGTTCACCACCCCCAGCACCTTCAGCTTGCCCGCCTTGATGAAGCCCATGACCGAAGGCAGACTTTGCACCGACAGCGGTACCTGCCCGCCCACCACGTCCGTCGCCGCCGCCGCGGAGCCCTTGTAGGGCACATGCCGGAGCTGGATGCCTGCCTGTTTTTGCAGCATTTCGCCGATCAGGTGGTTGAGCGTGCCGTTGCCCGCCGAGGCGATGGTGTACTGGCCGGGGTGTGCCTTGGCCTGCGCGATCAGTTCCGCCACGTTGTTGGCGGGAAAGGAGGGGTTGGCCACCAGCACATAGCCCGCCGTGGCAACGGGCGCGATGGGCTCGAAGTCCTTGACCGCATCGAACCCGGGGTTCTTGTAGAGCGCGGGGCCGACCACGTGGGCGCTGTCTGCCGTGAGCAGCAGCGTGTAGCCGTCGTGCTTGGCCCGCGCCAGCGCCGCCGTGGCCACCGTGCCGCCCGCACCAGGCCGGTTGTCCACGATCACGCTTTGGCCCATTTGCTCCGACAGACGCTGCGCAACCACGCGCGCAATGGCGTCGTTCGCACCGCCGGCGGTTTGGGGGACGACGAGGGTGATGGGTTTGGACGGGTATTTGTCTTGGGCGAAAGCGGCAGCGCACAACGTGGCTGCCACGGCCAGCGCGGCGTGGCGGCGGGTCAAGGTCATAGGTTGTCTCTTTGTATTTTTCGAGAGTTCGTCTGGCCGCTTTCAGGAAGTCTCGGCGAACAGCTCGCGCCCGATCAGCATGCGCCGAATCTCGCTCGTGCCGGCGCCGATCTCGTACAGCTTCGCGTCGCGCCACAGCCGCTCGACCGGAAACTCCTTGGTGTAGCCCACGCCGCCCAGCGTCTGGATCGCCTCGCCGGCCATCCAGGTCGCCTTCTCGGCCGAGTACAGGATGGCGCCGGCCGCGTCCTTGCGGAAGGTGCGCGCATGGTCGTTGCGGTCACAGGCCTTGCCAACGGCGTACACGTAGGCGCGCGTGGCCTGCCAGGTCGAGTACATGTCGGCGATCTTGCCCTGCATCAGCTGGAACTCGCCGATGCTCTGGCCGAACTGCTTGCGCTCGTGGATGTAGGGAATCACCGCGTCCATGCACGCGGCCATGATGCCCAGCGGGCCGCCGGAGAGGACGGCGCGCTCGTAGTCGAGGCCGCTCATCAGCACCTTGGCGCCCATGCCTTCGCCGCCGAGCACGTTCTCTTCGGGCACCTCGCAGTTGTCGAAGAACAGCGGATAGGTGTTGGAGCCGCGCATGCCGAGCTTGTCGAGCTTGGTGCCGGCCGAGAAGCCCTTGAAGTTCTTCTCGACGATGAAGGCCGTCATGCCACGCGCGCCCATCTCCGGCTCGGTCTTGGCGTAGATCACCAGCGTGTCGGCGTCGCCGCCGTTGGTGATCCACATCTTGCTGCCGTTGAGCACGTAGTAGCCGTTCTTCTTCTCGGCCTTGAGCTTCATGCTCACCACGTCGGAGCCGGCGTTGGGCTCGCTCATGGCCAGCGCGCCCACGTGCTCGCCGCTCACCAGCTTGGGCAGGTACTTCTTCTTCTGCGCGTCATTGCCGTTGCGGTGGATCTGGTTCACGCACAGGTTGGAGTGCGCGCCGTACGACAGGCCCACCGAGGCCGATGCGCGCGAGACCTCTTCCATGGCCACGATGTGGGCCAGGTAGCCCAGCTCGGTGCCGCCGTATTCCTCCTTCACCGTCATGCCGTGCAGGCCGAGGTCGCCGAGCTTCTTCCAGAGGTCGTGCGGGAACAGGTTCTCGCGGTCGATGTCGGCGGCGCGGGGGGCGATCTCGTTGGCGGCGAAGTCCTGGATCGCGCTGCGCAGCGAGTCGATGGTCTCGCCAAGGTCGAAGTTCAGGCCGGGATCGTGCATGGGTTTTGTCTCCTCTGAGGTCGGCGCGCAGAGCTACCCGCGCGGAATGGCGCTTGCTTGAAAGTCCGCAGCTTACGCTTCGCCGTGCCTCAATTGGCGCCACAATGGTTGCAAATTGCGCCACGATCCGCCGCCCAAGCCATGCCCCCCCCGTCGTTCCTCCGCCCCACCCGCGCCGTCACGCCGATGGCCTTCGTGAGAGCCATCGTGCAGGCCTACGAGCGCTACGGGAAGGACCCAGCGGAGGCACTGAGGGTGGCACAGATCACGCCGCGCGAACTGGCCCGGCCGGGGGCGCGGGTGACGGCGGCGCAGTTCGAGGCGCTGTCGAGCCACGCCATGCAGGAACTTGACGACGAGACCCTGGGCTGGTTCACGCGGCGCCTGCCCTGGGGCAGCTACGGCATGCTGTGCCGTGCCTCGCTGAGCTCGCCCAACCTGGGCGTGGCCCTCAAGCGCTGGTGCCGCCACCACCGGCTGCTGACCGACGACATCGGCCTGTCGCTCGACGTGGCCGGCGGCGTGGCCACATTGCGCATCGCCGAGAACCGCCCGCTCGACGACGCCTTCCGCGAGTTCTGCCTGGTGACCATCCTGCGCTTCGTGCATGGCTACATGTGCTGGGCCATCGACTCGCGCATCTCGCTGCGCCATGCGGCCTTTCCGTTCGCCGCGCCGCCGCACAGCGACGCCTACCCGCTGATGTTCGCGCCCGACGTGCGCTTCGGCGCGCCGCAGGCCGGCATCGCCTTCGACGAGCGCTACCTTGCCCTGCCCCTGCAGCGCGACGAACGCGCGCTGCGTGCCATGCTCAAGCGCGCGCTGCCGCTCACCATCCTGCAATACCGCCGCGACCGCCTGCTGGGCCAGCGCGTGCGCGAGCTGCTGCGCTCGCGCACCAACGAGGCCACCACCGCCGAGGCGCTGGCCGCGCTGCTCAACGTGTCGGGCCGCACGCTGCACCGGCAGTTGCACGAGGAAGGCACCTCGCTGCAGGCGCTGAAGAACGAGGTGCGCCACGAGATGGCCGTGGATCAATTGCGCCGGACCAACCGCCCCATCAAGCAGGTCGCGCTGGCCGTGGGCTTTCGCAACGAGAAGAGCTTTTCGCGCGCCTTCCAGCAATGGACTGGGCAGGCGCCGCGCGACTTCAGGCAGCGGGACAAATAGGCGCTGCGTTCGGATGCGGGGTCAGCCGGCCCGCGCCGGCAGTGGATGCTCTTCGCGCAGCAGTGCCTCGAGCGCCGAGACCTGCCAGGCGAACTCCTCGGCGAAAGCCTCGGGATCGGTGATCGCATAGGCGCCGTATGCATAGACGGTTGCGTAGGCCGCGTACTCCGCGGCCTGCAGTGCGCGGCCGGCAACCGCCTGAAACACCGCATAGGTCGCCGAGACTGCCGCATGGGCCGTTCCGTCGATGGAGCGGGAGCCCGGATGGCTCCCTGCCACCACAGCCATACGCTGTTCGGCCAATGCCAGAGCGGCGGTATTGATCTTGCCTTCGAGGAATGCGCCCAGCGTGTCCAGCCCTTCCAGGGCCTCCGGCGACTCCAGCAGGTGCCGCACACGCTGCACGCACGCGAAGCCGAAACGCAGCCGCAGCAACCGCCGCGCTTCCGAGCCGAGATCGGCCGTCTTCGCGAGCTGATGCAGTTCGGCGTTCATGGGTTCGCGGCGCTGCACCGATGGGCAGGCACCATGCCGGGAACGGTCAGGCCGGCCGATCGATCAGCGCCAGCGCATCGGCGATGGACTTGCTGTCCTCCGGACGCACCAGCTTCGCGACTTCCTTGCCGTCGCGCATGAACACCAGCGTGGGCCACAGCCGCACGTTGAACGAGCGGCCCAGCGGGCGGCCGCTGCCGTCTTCCACCTTGATGCGGCGCACGTTCGGGAACTGGGCGAATGCTTCGGTGATGTTCGGCTGCGCGGCCTTGCAGATGCCGCACCAGTTGGTGCCGAACTCGACCACGGCGGGGCCGGTGAGCGCGTCGATCTCGCTGCGCTCGGGCTGCTCGGTTTTGTATTCGGAGTTCATGGATGTGCTTGTTTCCTTCCTGCCTGCCTTCGGCTCGGGGTTGGCTCGGGGGTGCCCGGGCTTCCTCCCGCATTCCAACAGAAACTCAGGCCGCCTGCAGCCCGTAGCCCGAAAGCAGCGCGGGCAATTCGGCCATGTCGCTGAACACCCTCACCGCGCCCACGCTCAACAATGGGCCCGGGCCGCTGTGGCCCGACTCGCCCGTGCTGTAGCCGAACACCGTCGCGCCCGCCGCCACGCCGGCCATCGCGCCGGTGACCGTGTCCTCGACGATGGCGCAGCGCGCAGGGTCCACCTCCAGCGCCCTGGCTGCGGCGAGGTACACGTCGGGGTGCGGCTTGGAGCGCGGCATCTCGTGGCCGCTGAAGATGCGCCCTTCGAAGTACTCCAGCAGGCCGACCTTGGCGAGCTGCAGCTCGACCTTGTGGCGGTCGGCGCCCGAGGCGCAGGCGATGCGGCCGTCGAGCCTGGCGTGGATCTCGCGGATCGCTTCGGGGGCGCGCGGAATGGCGACGAGGTCGCGCTCCAGGGCCTCGTTGCGGCGAGCGCGGAAGGTCTTGAGCCAGTCGTCGGTGATCCTGAAGCCGGTCTTCTGCTCGATCAGTGCGGCTTCGTCCTTCACGGCCTTGCCGGTGAAGGTGTTCATCGATTCTTCGGTGGTGATCTGCCAGCCCAGCTCGCCGAGCATTTCGGCGAGGACGCGGTTGGTGATGGGTTCGGAGTCGACCAGGACGCCGTCGCAGTCGAATAGGACTGCTGAGAAGGGGAAAGGGGACATTGTGTTTTCGGGCCTTTGGAATGCCGTTGATGGTAGCAATCGGCTTTTGGGGTTTGCTTTCCGGGGCCGGGTCTCGGCCCGGCGGCCGACTCACTTTCTTTTGCTTCGCCAAAAGAAAGTAAGCAAAGAAAAGGCGACCCTACTGTCCGCGTCCCTCCGCTTCGCTACGGGCAACCTGCGGTGCTCGACGTAGGAGGGGGTCCGCAGAACTCGCTCCACTACGTTGCGCTCAGACAGCTGCGGCCCTTGTCCCTCCTACGTCTGCGCTCCTCGGCGCAGCCAGAAGGGATCTCCACGCGCCATCGCTACGCTCGGCTTCTGAACAGCCTTGGACTGGCCTTCGCTTCGCTCGGCCGGGGATACAGGTTCAGAACTAGTCTTGACGGCGCCAGCAGCGCGCGCAGCAACCTCACCGCCCCATTCCAAGCACGGCAGGCGCGAAGCGCCTGTCGTGCCCCGGGGGCCGAGCGAAGCAAAGGCCCGGGCATCTCCCCTCCCCTCTGGCTGCGCCGAGGAGCGCAGCGTTTCGCGGATCAGGGCTCGCAGCTGTCTGAGCGAAGCGAGTTCTGCGAGACCCCGCGAAACGCGAGCACCGCAGGTTGCCCCTTCGCAAAGCGAAGGGGTCGCAGACAGTGGGGTCGCCTTTCTTTTGCCTACTTTTCTTTGGCGAAGCAAAGAAAAGTAGGTCGGCTGCCGGGCCGAGACCCGGCCCCGGGAAACAAACACCCAGCCAAAAACTCAACGCGCGTGCGTAACGCCCCCGTCAACCACCAACGTAGACCCCATCACATAGTCCCCAGCCCGAGAGGCCAGGTAGATGGCAGCCCCAGCCATGTCTTCCGGCACCCCGATCCGCCCCGCAGGAATCCGCCCCTTGATCTCATCCCCATGATCCCGAGCTACCTTGTTCATATCCGAAGCAAAGGCCCCAGGCGCAATCGCACTGACCACGATGCGATCCTGCGCCAGCCGCAGCGCCATTCGCCGGGTAAGCTGAATCAGCCCCGCCTTGCTCGCCGCATAGGAGTACGTCTCCTGCGGATTGACCGAGATCCCGTCGATCGACGCAATGTTGATCACCTTCGCCAGATGGTCGGTGGCGGCCTTCTTGAGCATCGGCGTCAACGCCTTGGTCAGGAAGAACGGCGTCTTCAGGTTCAGGTCCACCACCTTGTCCCATCCGCTTTCCGGAAACTCCTCGTACGGCGCACCCCAGGCGGCACCGGCGTTGTTCACGAGGATGTCCAGCGAGCCTTCATGCTTCGCATAGGCATCGACCAGCGCCTGCGCCCCGTCGACCGTCGACACGTCGGCCGGCAAGGAAACGCAATGCCCGAAAGCCGACAGCTCCTTCGCCGTCTGGTCGCAGGCCGCGGCCTTGCGCGCCGAGATGTAGACGCGCGCGCCCTGCGCGAGGAAGCCCTCGGCGATCATGCGGCCGATGCCGCGCGAGCCGCCGGTGATGAGCGCGGTGCGGCCCTTCAGCGAGAAGAGTTGGGTGGTGTCCATGGTGCGGATGTCTCCTGAAAGAGTGATCGGATTCAGGAAACCGAGCTTATTGCGCGCCGCTCCGCGCGCGCGTCACCTCGGTGTCAGCAGCAGGCTGCGGCGGCTGCCGAAGCTGCGTTGCGCCCCCGTCACCGGGTCGACGAAGGAGAGCGAACGCGCGAGCAACTGCATGGGCCGGGCGAAGTCGTCGGCGCCCTCGGGCAGCAGCACGGGATAGATCGGATCGTTCACGATCGGCATGCCCAGCGCCAGGCAGTGCACGCGCAGCTGGTGCTTGCGGCCGGTAATGGGCGACAGCCGCAGCAGCGCAAGGCCGTCCTGCACGTTCAGCACTTCGATGCGGGTCTCGGAGTTGGGCTCGCCGGGCTCCTCGCGTACGCGCATGAAATGGTCGTCATCCACAAGGCGGCTGCGGTAGACCTCCGGCACCGACGACACGCCCTCCCGCCACGGCACCACGGCCTCGTAGTGCTTGGTGATGCGGCGCTCCGGAAACAGGGACTGGTAGACGCCTCGCGTCGCGGGCTTCACCGAGAACAGCACCAGCCCCGAGGTGCTTCGGTCGATGCGGTGCAGCGGCACGAGGTCGTCGAGCCCCAGCTTGCGCTTGAGGCGCACCAGCAGGCTTTCCTTCAGGTACTTGCCCTTGGGCGTCACGGGCACGAAGGGAGGCTTGTCGACGACCAGCAGCTGGTCGTCCTGGAAGACGACCTCCTCCTCGAAAGGAATGCTCACCTCGCCATCGAGTGTGCGGTAGTAGTACACGCGCAGCGGCGACTGGTAGCGGCGCGCGGCGGTCACGGGCACGCCGTGCTCGTCGACGACGTCTCCCGCCTCGATGCGCTCCATCCAGGCCTGGGGCGTGATGACGGGAAAGCGCTCGATCAGGAACTCCGCGATGGTCGGCCAGGCGCCGTAAGGCAGGCCGATGCAGCTCGGGCCCACGCCGTCGCGCGTGGGCAGCGGCATCTGCGCAGGGCGGCGACGGGTCATGGCTGGAGGGCGTGCTGCTGCAGTATCGACAGGGCTTCGGCGAAGGTCGGGCGCGCTGCTGCGTCGGGATGCAGGCAGCGGTCCTTCAGCCTTGCGGCCTCCGGCGCAGGCACGTCGATGCAGCGGTCCAGAAGCTCTTCCAGCAGGCAGCCGAAGGCGCGCACCTCCAGCGTCTGGAACGCCTGCGTCTGCCTCGCATCGAGCGCGCCGGTGAGCCATGCGGCGCCGAAGTCGCCCAGGCGGCCGCCGCCTTGCGCATGCCACAGGATGTTGTGGGCGTAGAGGTCGCCGTGAAGAATCCCGCGCGCATGCAGATGCTGCATGGCCGAGGCGATGTCGCGTGCGATGCGCATCGCCTCGCCGGCAGTCCACTTCGCCTCTTCGGCGTAGACGTCGCGTGTGCACGACGCAAGGCTCGGCGGCCCGGCGAGCGTAGCGAACGCGGGATCGACCAGCGCCATCACGAGCCCCTCCGTGCCTTCGGGGTGCCCGACGATGCGGCTCTGCGCGGCGATCAGCGTGGGGTGCGCGCCGGCCGCGATGCTGGCGGCCATCTCGCTGTGCGGCCAACCGTCGCTGGTGACCGCGCCCTTGAAGAGCTTGACTGCCACCGGCCGTGAGTCAGCACCCAGGGTTGCCCGATGGATCACGCCCGATGCGCCCTCGCCAAGCTTTTCGCCCAGCGTGAGTTCGCTCCAGTCGACATGCGGCACCGACTGCGCCACGATGGCCGCATCCTCGGCCTGGGTGTCGAACGGATTGCCGGCGCAGGCGAGCCACGACAGGCGCGGCAGCGATGGCAGCCACCCGGGCAGCGTCTCGAAGCGGTTGGCGGAGATGCGCAGCAGTTCGAGCTGCTCGAACCTCGCCATCGGATCAGGCAGCATGCGCAGGCGGTTGCCTGCGAGCATCAGCTTCTGCATCCGCGTGCATGCGCCAAGCGAATCGGGAAGCTCTTCGATTTCGTTGTCGGTGAGGATCAGCCATCGCAGCGAAGGCGGCAGCGCATTGGCCGCTACGGTGCGGATGCGGTTGGCCTTGAAGCCGACGATGTCGAGGCCGTTACAGCGGCCGATGGATTCAGGCAGCGTGGTGAAGCGGTTGTCGGAGCAGAACAGCACGCGCAGCCTGCGAAGGCGGTGCAGGTCGTCGGGCAGCGTTTCGAGCGCGTTGCCCGACAGGTTCAGCACCTCCAGCGAATCGGCAAGGTCGAAGACCTCGCGCGGAAACTCGGTGAGTCCGCACGAGAGATCGATTCGTGTTGCGCCTGCCAGCCGGCCCGCGCGCAGCTGAGCCAGCGTGTCCATCGGGCGAGTCTAAGCCTTGGGGCCGAAGCGGTAGATACCGTCCTGGCCCAGTTCGCGCTTCACCTGGCCCGAGAACCACAGCAGGTGCAGGTGCGCCACGGTCTCGCCCATCGCGAAGGTCATCTGGTGCAGGTCGAGCTCGCGCCTGAACAGGATCGGCAGGCCCTCGGCGGCCGTGAGCGCGCGCGCCGTGCAGGCTTCGAGCAGCTCGGCCAGGCGGTCGCGATGGTGCTCCTGCAGCTGCTCGACGCGGCGATGGATGCCCCGGAACGGCTTGCCGTGCGAAGGCAGCCCCAGCGTGTCGGCAGGCAGCGACTTGAATTTCTCGATGCTGTCGAGAAAGAGTCGCAGCGAGTTCGCCTCGGGCTCGCCCGCGTGCACGCTCACGTTGGTGGAGATGCGCGGCAGCATCATGTCGCCGCCCAGCAGCAGCTTGAGCTCGTCGCAGTACAGCGAGATGTGCTCGGGCGCGTGGCCATAGCCGCTGATGCAGCGCCAGGCGTGGCCGCCGATGTCGACGATGTCGCCGTCAAGCATGCGCACGAAGCTGTCGGGCACCGAGGGCACCATGTTCGCGTAGTAGTTGGTACGCGCGCGTATCTTGGCGACCGACTCGGGATCGGTCAGCCCGTGCGAGGAGAAGAAGCGCGCCGCCTGTTCGCCGCCCGCCAGGGTGTCGCCGGCGGTGCTGAGCACGCGGGCCACGTGGTAGTCGGTGGAACTGATCCACAGCGGCGCGTTCCAGCGCTTGCACAGCCAGTCGGCCAGGCCGATATGGTCGGGGTGCATGTGCGTGACGATGACGCGCAGGATCGGCATGCCCTGCAGCTGCGTCTCGAACACCTGCTCCCATTGCGCGCGCGCCTCGTCGCGGGCGATGCAGCAGTCGACCACCGTCCAGCCCTCGACGCCGTCGATGCTGTCGCGAAGCAGCCAGAGGTTGATGTGGTCGAGCGCGAAGGGCAGCCGCATGCGGATCCAGCGCACGCCGGGCGCCACTTCCAGGGTCTGGCCGGGCTCGGGGAGCGTGTCGCCGAGGGGGTAGTGGAGTTCGCGTTCGAGGAGGTTCATGTAAGATTGACGTTTACGTAAACGTCATGAGTCAAGGGCACCATTGTAGGGATCGCGGCGAAAACCTGCTGTCGCGCCCGTAACGCCCTCGAACAAGGCCCTTTTCCGCCACCGTCGTCATGCCCGCGCAGACCTTCACCATCAGCCAGCTCGCGAAGGAGTTCGACCTCACCACGCGGGCCATCCGCTTCTACGAGGACATGGGCCTGCTCTCGCCCGAGCGCGCCGGCCTGCAGCGCATCTACAGCTCGCGCGACCGGGCCCGGCTCACGCTCACCCTGCGCGCCAAGCGCCTGGGCCTGAGCCTCACGGAGGCCAAGGACATCCTCGACATGTACGACAGCCCGCGCGACACCGTCCCGCAGCTGGAAAGATTCCTCGGCGTGCTGGGTGCCCACCGGGCCCAGCTCGAAGCGCAGCTGGCCGAACTGCAGGCCAATCTCGCCGAAGTGAAGGAGCACGAGAAGAAGGGGCGGGCAACACTCGCCAAGGCGCAGAAAACCAAGGCACAGAAGGCCGGCAAGGCCCAGAAACCGGCCGAAGCCAAGGCCTGATACACCTCTCACCGACAATAGCCGACTATGTCCGAAAAATCCGACAACCTCGACGACCTCTTCGCCCACAACCGCGCCTGGTCCGCGCAGATGGAACGCGACCGGCCCGGCTTCTTCACCGGCCTGGTGAAGCAGCAGACGCCGCGCTACATGTGGATCGGCTGTTCCGACAGCCGCGTGCCCGCCAACCAGATCACCGGACTGGAACCGGGTGAAGTGTTCGTGCACCGCAACGTGGCCAACATCGTGGTGCACTCGGACCTCAACGCGCTCTCGGCGATCCAGTTCGCGGTGGAGCACCTGAAGGTCGAGCACATCATGGTGGTCGGCCACTACGGCTGCGCTGGCGTGAAGGCTGCGTTGAGCGGCGCGCGCATCGGCCTGGCCGACAACTGGATCCGCCACATCCAGGACGTGCGCGACCGCCACCACGTGATGCTGGAGAGCCTGCCCGACGAGGAAGCCCGCGTCGATGCGCTGTGCGAACTCAACGTGGCCGAGCAGGTGGTCAACGTGGCCGTCAGCACCGTGATGGTCGATGCCTGGGCCCGCGGCCAGAAGGTCAAGATCCACGGCTGGACCTTCGGCGTGCACGACGGCCTGCTGCAGGACCTGGGCCTGAGCGTGGACGGCACCCAGCCGCTGGACGCCGCCTACAAGGCCACCGTGCAGCGCATCCGCCACAAGTGGAGCAAGCCGGGCGAGGTAGTGCGTTCGATCGGGGCCCAGGCCGCGAACAGCGGCTCCGAGCCAGCCTGATACCGGGCGGCTCGCAGCCTTTCATCCGCTGTCTCCCGCCGCCATGTTCCCGCAGCGCCTCGACTCGCCGCTGGCCTACGACATCGCGAAGGCGATGATGGACGGCTTCAACCGGCACTACCGGTTGTTCAGGGCCGAGTCGGCGCGCGCCAAGCACCGCTTCGAGACCGCCGACTGGCATGGCCAGCAGCGCGCGCAGCGCGAGCGCATCGAGTTCTACGACCTGCGCGTGAGCGAGGCCGTGGCCCGGCTCGAGAAAGAGTTCAAGGCAGGCGACCAGCCGATGGACGTGTGGCACCAGATCAAGCTGCACTACATCGGCCTGCTGGTGGACCACCACCAGCCCGAACTGGCCGAGACCTTCTTCAACTCGGTGACCACGAAGATCCTGCATCGGGCGTACTTCCAGAACGACTTCATCTTCGTGCGCCCGGCCATCAGCACCGAGTACATCGAGCCGCGGGGCGCGCCCACCTACCGCCCCTACTACCCCAAGCCCGAGACGCTGGCCGACACCGTCGAGCAGATGCTCGACGACTTCGCGCTGATCGGCAGCTTCGCCAGCAAGCGGCGTGACGCGGAGCGCGTGGCGCACGTCATCCTGGGCCGCTTCAACCAGGTCAAGCTGCGCGCCAACTTCCAGCTGCAGGTGCTCTCGGGCCTGTTCTTCCGCAACAAGGGTGCGTACGTGGTCGGCAAGATCATGAACGGTTTCACCGAGCTGCCCTTCTCGCTGCCCATACTGCACGACAGCCACGGCCGGTTCTACATCGACGCGGCGCTCTTCGGCGAGGACGACCTGCAGATGCTCTTCAGCTTCGCGCGCGCCTACTTCATGGTCGACATGGAGGTGCCCTCCGCCTGGGTGCAGTTCCTGCGCTCGCTCATGCCGCGCAAGCCGCGCGCCGAGATCTACAACGCACTGGGCCTGGCCAAGCAGGGCAAGACGCTCTTCTACCGCGACTTTCTTTCGCACCTGAACTACTCGAGCGACCGCTTCCGCATCGCGCCCGGCATCAAGGGCATGGTGATGCTGGTGTTCGACCTGCCTTCGTTCCCGTTCGTGTTCAAGGTCATCAAGGACTTCTATCCGCCGCAGAAGGACACCACGCGCGAGCAGATCAAGGGCAAGTACATGCTCGTGAAGCAGCACGACCGCGTGGGCCGCATGGCCGACACGCTGGAGTACAGCGACGTGGGCTTTCCGCTCGACCGCTTCGAGCCCGAGCTGATCGAGGAGATCCGCAGGTTCGCGCCCAGCCAGCTGGAAATCGGCGACCGCGACGGCAACGGGGAGATGGAAGTCGTGGTGAAACACGTCTACATCGAGCGGCGCATGATCCCGCTGAACATCTACCTGCAGGAAGCCTTCGACACCCTGGCAGCCCCCGAGAGCCCGGCGCATGCGAAGCGCGCGAAGGACCAGCTCGAACATGCGGTCGTCGAATACGGCAACGCCATCAAGGACATGGTGGCCGCCAACATCTTCCCCGGCGACATGCTGTGGAAGAACTTCGGCGTCACGCGCGGCGGCAAGGTCGTGTTCTACGACTACGACGAGATCGAATACGTCACCGACTGCAAGTTCCGAAAGGTGCCCGCGCCGCGCAACGAGGAAGACGAGATGAGCGGCGAGGTCTGGTACTCGGTGGGCCCGAAGGACGTGTTCCCCGAGACCTTCGAGCCCTTCCTGCTGGGCAACAAGGACGTGCGCGAGGCCTTCATGGCCCACCACGCCGACCTGCTCGACGCCGCCTTCTGGCAGCACCACAAGGAACGCATACAGGCCGGGCAGATGCTCGATGTGTTCCCCTACGAAGAATCGCAGCGCTTCCAGCACGAGGGGCACGCGACGCACTTCTGACCTCTCGTTTCTTTTCCGATTCCGCTTTCACATTTCCGAAGGAGACCTCCATGTCCGAATCCATCGTCATCGTCGGCGCCGCCCGCACCCCCATGGGCGGCTTCCAGGGCGATTTCGCCTCCCTTTCCGCGCACGACCTCGGCGGCGTCGCCATTAAGGCCGCCGTCGAGCGCGCGGGCATCGCGCCCGACAGCGTGGGCGAGGTGCTGTTCGGCAACTGCCTGATGGCCGGCCAGGGCCAGGCCCCGGCGCGCCAGGCGGCCTACAAGGGCGGCCTGCCCGACAGCGCGGGCGCTGTCACGCTCAGCAAGATGTGCGGCTCGGCCATGAAGGCAGCGATGCTCGCGCACGACCTGCTGCTGGCGGGCACGCACGAGGTGATGGTGGCCGGCGGCATGGAAAGCATGACCAACGCGCCCTACCTCATGCTCAAGGGCCGCGGCGGCTACCGCATGGGCCACGACCGCATCTTCGACCACATGATGCTCGACGGCCTCGAAGACGCCTACCAGCCGGGCCGCAGCATGGGCACCTTCGGCGAGGACTGCGCCGCCAAGTACAAGTTCACGCGCGAGCAGCAGGACGCCTTCGCAATCGCCAGCGTCGAGCGCGCCAAGAAGGCCACCGACACCGGCCTCTTCAAGGACGAGATCGCGCCCGTCACCGTGAAGGGCCGCGGCGGCGAGACCGTGATCTCGGTCGACGAGGGCCCGGGCAAGGTCAAGCTCGACAAGATCCCCACGCTCAAGCCCGCGTTCAAGAAGGACGGCGGCACCATCACCGCCGCATCGAGCTCCTCGATCAACGACGGTGCGGCCGCGCTGGTGATGATGACCGAGTCGCACGCGAAGAAGATCGGCGCGAAGCCCATCGCCCGCGTCGTCGGCCACGCCACGCATGCGCAGCAGCCCGAGTGGTTCTCCACCGCGCCGGTCGGCGCCGTGCAGAAGCTCTTCGCCAAGACCGGTTGGAAGGCGCGCGATGTCGACCTCTGGGAAGTGAACGAGGCCTTCGCCGTGGTGCCGATGGCGCTGATGCACGAACTCGACGTTTCGCACGACATCGTCAACGTGCACGGCGGCGCCTGCGCGCTGGGCCATCCGATCGGTGCCAGCGGCGCGCGCATCATGGTCACGCTGATCCACGCGCTGAAGGCGCGCGGCAAGACGCGCGGCGTGGCGACGCTGTGCATCGGCGGCGGCGAAGGCACGGCCGTGGCACTCGAATTGCTATAAGAGCAGGGCCGGCAGCGTCCGATCAGGGCGCTCCCGGCTTTTTTCATACAGACAGACATACATACAAATGCGTAGAGCAGGAGATTTCATGCGCCCTTCCATCCACCGTACCGCCCTCGCCGCCTTGCTGGCCGCCGCCTTCGTCGCGCCCGCCGCCGCCTGGGCCCAAAAGCGCGACAACGTGCTGTTCCAGGCCGCCACCGACGAGCAGCCCGCGGTGATCAAGACGCTGGAGAAGCTCGTCAACATCGAGACCGGCACCGGTGACGCCGAAGGCATCGCCGCCGCGGGCAACTACCTCGAAGCCGAGCTCAAGAACCTGGGCTTCACCGTCACGCGCAGCAAGTCGGCCGGCCTCGTGGTGGGCGACAACATCGTCGGCAAGATCAAGGGCCGCGGCGGCAAGAACCTGCTGCTGATGTCGCACATGGACACCGTCTACCTGAAGGGCATCCTCGCGAAGGCGCCCTTCCGCGTCGAGGGCGACAAGGCCTACGGCCCCGGCATCGCCGACGACAAGGGCGGCAACGCGGTCATCCTGCACACGCTCAAGCTGCTGAAGGACTACGGCGTGCGCGACTACGGCACCATCACCGTGCTGTTCAACACCGACGAGGAAAAAGGCTCCTTCGGCTCGCGCGACCTGATCCAGGAAGAAGCCAAGCTGGCCGACTACGTGCTCTCCTTCGAGCCCACCAGCGCCGGCGACGAGAAGCTCTCGCTCGGCACCTCGGGCATCGCCTACGTGCAGGTCAACATCACCGGCAAGGCCTCGCACGCGGGTGCCGCGCCGGAGCTGGGCGTGAACGCGCTGGTCGAGGCGTCCGACCTGGTGCTGCGCACGATGAACATCGACGACAAGTCGAAGAACCTGCGCTTCAACTGGACCATCGCCAAGGCCGGCAACGTCTCGAACATCATCCCCGCCAGCGCCACGCTGAACGCCGACGTGCGCTATGCGCGCAACGAGGACTTCGACGCCGCGATGAAGACGCTGGAGGAGCGCGCGCAGCAGAAGAAGCTGCCCGAGGCCGACGTCAAGGTGATCGTCACGCGCGGCCGTCCGGCCTTCAACGCGGGCGAAGGCGGCAAGAAGCTGGTCGACAAGGCAGTGGCCTACTACAAGGAAGCCGGTGGCACGCTGGGCGTTGAAGAGCGAACCGGCGGCGGCACCGACGCCGCCTATGCGGCGCTCTCGGGCAAGCCCGTGATCGAAAGCCTGGGCCTGCCGGGCTTCGGCTACCACAGCGACAAGGCCGAGTACGTGGACATCAGCGCCATCCCGCGCCGGCTGTACATGGCCGCCCGCCTCATCATGGACCTGGGCGCAGGCAAGTAAGGCACGAAAAGAAAAGACAGGAGACAACGCCATGCTGCTCAGCGCCGACCAGGAAGCCATCCGCGACGCGGTGCGCGACTTCTCGCAAGCCGAACTCTGGCCCAACGCCGCGAAGTGGGACCGAGAGCACAGTTTTCCCAAGGAAGCGCACCAGGGCCTTGCCGCGCTGGGCGCCTACGGCATCTGCGTGCCCGAGGAGCATGGCGGCGCCGGCCTCGACTACCTCACGCTCGCGCTGGTGCTGGAGGAAATCGCCGCCGGCGACGGCGGCACCAGCACTGCCATCAGCGTGACCAACTGCCCCGTCAACGCCATCCTCATGCGCTACGGCAACGCGCAGCAGAAGAAGCAGTGGCTCGAGCCGCTGGCGCAGGGCCGGATGCTCGGCGCCTTCTGCCTCACCGAGCCGCAGGCCGGCAGCGATGCGTCGAGCCTGCGCACCACCGCGCGCAAGGACGGCGACGGCTACGTGATCGATGGCGTGAAGCAGTTCATCACCAGCGGCAAGAACGGGCAGGTCGCCATCGTCATCGCGGTGACCGACAAGGGCGCTGGCAAGCGCGGCATGAGCGCGTTCATCGTGCCCACCGACACGCCGGGCTACAACGTCGCGCGGCTGGAAGACAAGCTCGGCCAGCACAGCAGCGACACCGCGCAGATCAACTTCGACGGCTGCCGCATTCCGCGCGAGAACCTGATCGGCGCAGAGGGCGAGGGCTACAAGATCGCTCTCGGAGCGCTGGAAGGCGGGCGCATCGGCATCGCCGCGCAGAGCGTGGGCATGGCGCGCAGCGCCTTCGACGCCGCGCTGGCCTACGCCAAGGAGCGCCAGGCCTTTGGCGGCTCCATCTTCGACCAGCAGGCCGTGGGTTTCCGCCTTGCCGAATGCGCGACGCAGATCGAGGCCGCGCGCCAGCTGATCTGGCACGCGGCCAGCCTGCGCGACGCCGGCCTGCCCTGCCTGAAAGAGGCCGCCATGGCCAAGCTGTTCGCAAGCGAGATGGCCGAGCGCGTGTGCAGCGCCGCCATCCAGACGCTGGGCGGCTACGGCTACGTGAACGACTTTCCGCTGGAGCGCATCTACCGCGACGTGCGCGTGTGCCAGATCTACGAAGGCACTTCGGACATCCAGAAGCTGCTGATCCAGCGCGCGCTGGCGTGACGTGAGCGCGCGCCGAGGGCGACGCCCGGGCTGGTGGTACGCCGCGGCATTCGTGCTCGCGGCGCTGGCGGTCTGGAGCTTCGCCGTCGAGCCGCGCTGGGTGGCCGCGCGCGTCGAGCCCCTGAGCTCGGACCAGTGGCAGGCGCCCGCCGGGCTGAAGGTCGCGGTGGCTGGCGACTGGCACCTCACATCCCGCTCGGCATGGCGCATCACCAGCGTGGAGCGCGCCACGCGCATCATCGACGAGATCAACGCCGCGCAGCCCGACGTGGTGCTGCTGCCCGGTGACTTCCTCGCGGGCACCGGCGAGGACGACGAGCCCCTGCCCATCGAAGACATGGCCGCCGTGCTCGGCAAGCTGAAGGCGCCGCAGGGCGTGTATGCGGTACTCGGCAACCACGACTGGTGGCATGACGGCGAGCGCACGGCAAAGGCACTCGCCGCACAGGGCGTCCGCGTGCTGGAGAACGCCTCGTTGCGCCTGCCCGGCCACGACATCTGGGTGGTCGGCATTGGCGACCATTCGACCGGCCATTCGGACCCGATGCGCGCACTGGCCGGCATCCCCGCCGATGCGGCGACGCTGGTCATGATGCACGACCCCTTCAGCTTCGCGACCATGCCGCGCACGCGCGGGCTGGTGGTGGCCTCGCACACACACGGCGGGCAGGTGAGCGTACCGGGTTATGGCGCGCTGATCGTGCCGGGCGCCGCCCCGCGCGAGTGGGCCTACGGCTGGATCACGCACAAGGACAGGCGCATGTACGTCACCAGCGGGCTGGGCGTCAGCATCCTGCCGGTGCGCTTCAACATGCGGCCCGAGTGGGTGATGTTCCGGTAGGGCTGCGGGCCGCCTCGGCCGCCTGTCATCGGTTTGGATGACAGACAGGCGCCGCGCGCCGGCGCACCATGGCCGCCTCTTTCCCGGAGGCCTTTGCCATGACCGTTCAGAACTCCATTTCCCTTGCCGCTCGGCTGGCCCTTGTGCCGTCCGCCGTCGCTCTCGCCCTCTCCGCCCAGGCCCAGCCGGCGACGCCCGACATCGCGACGCTGACCGCAACAGAAGCCGTGCGGCAGCTGTGCGCAGGCACCGTCACCAGCGAGCAGCTGACGGCCGCCTACATCGCGCAGGCCAAGGCGAAATCGAACCTCAACGCGTTCATCACCCTCGACGAAGCCGGTGCGCTGAAGCAGGCGCGCGCCGCCGATGCGCAGCGCAAGCGCGGCGGTGCCTGCAAGCCGCTGGCGGGGCTTCCGGTGGCCATCAAGGACAACATCCAGGTTCAGGGCCTGCCCGCCACAGCCGGCACACCGGCGCTCAAGGGCTTCGTGCCTGCCGCCGATGCGCCGGTGGTGGCCAGGCTGCGCGCGGCCGGCGCCGTCGTGCTCGGCAAGACGAACATGCACGAGCTGGCCTTCGGCGTCACCGGCTACAACCCCGCCTTCCAGACCGGCACCGAGGTGGGCGTGCGCAACGCCTACGACGCCAGCCGCATTGCGGGCGGATCGTCGTCGGGCAACGGCTCGGCACTCGGCGCGCGCATGGTGCCCGCGGCGCTGGGCACTGACACGGGCGGCTCGGTGCGCATTCCCTGTGCGTTCAACGGCTGCGCCTCGCTGCGTCCGTCGGTGGGCCGCTATCCGCAGCAGGGCATCGCGCCGATCTCGCACACGCGCGACACCGCCGGGCCGATGGCGCAGTCGATGGCCGACGTGGCGCTGCTCGACAGCGTCATCGCCGGGGGCATGCCACCGAAGCCCGCCAACCTGAAGCGCGTACGGCTCGGCGTGGTGCCGGCCTTCCAGGCGAATCTCGATGCCGACACGCGCGCGGCCACCGATGCGGCGCTGGAAAAGCTGCGCGCTGCCGGCGTCACGCTGGTGAACGTCGAGATGCCGAAGCTCATGGAGCTCAACGGCGCCATCGGCTTCCCGCTCGCGCTCTACGAGGCGAACGACGACATGGTGGCCTACCTGGCGAAGTACCGCACCGGCGTCGACATCGCGCAGCTCACGGCCGGCATCGCGAGCCCCGACGTCAAGGGCACCTTCGAAGCCTTCGTCATCCCGCGCAAGCTGCCCGCGCCCAGCGGCGTGGTGGATGCGAAGCCGGTCTATGACAACGCGATGCGCGTCGCACGCCCCGCATTGCAGAAGCTGTATCGCGACACCTTCACGAAGAACAGGCTCGACGCGCTGGTGTTCCCGACGGTGCCGCGCGTGGCGCTGGCGGCCGCGCCCGAGGCCAGCAGCCCCGAGAACTTCGGCGCGCTGATCCAGAACACCGACCCTGGCAGCAACGCCGGCATCCCCGGCATCCAGTTGCCCTCGGGCATCGGCGCGACGACGGGCCTGCCCGTGGGCCTGGAGCTCGATGGCCCCGCCGGCAGCGACCGCAGGCTGCTGGCCGTGGGCCTCGCAGTGGAGAAGGTGCTGGGACGGCTGCCCGCGCCGAAGTGACCGGCTGCGGCTGTCAGCGCAAGGCCGCCAGCGCCGAGCGGCGCTCGATGCCCAGCTTGTCGAAGATGCGGCGCAGGTAGGTGCGCACGGTGGGCACGCTCACCGCCATGCGCCGCGCGATCTCCTTGTCGGTGAGCCCTTCGCGTACGCAGCGGGCCACCTCCTGCTCGCGCGCACTCAGCAGCGCATCGGAGGAGGCAGGTGCATGCGATGAAGGCATGGCGGCAGCGGCGGCACGCTGCGCCCGCTGCAAGGCACCGATGAACGCCGGCTCGATCAGGTCCAGCAGCGCCTTCTCGTGATCGCCGAAATCGCCGCGCCCCTTGCGGCGCCAGATGCGCAGGTCGCCCAGTGCCCGGTCGCCCTCGAAGGCATGCAGGTTCATGCCCCAGTGCAGGCCGTCGCGCGCGAGGAAGTCGTTGAAGAAGGGCGTGCGCATCAGCTCGCGCTGCGGCATCACCTCGGTCACGCGCGTGGCACGGCGGCGCGACTGCAGCACGAAGGTGATCGGGTCGTGGTGCTGGTGCCACTGCGCGTAGGTGTCGAGGTTCGCCGGGTCCATGTGGATCGCCACGCGCGAGCCGAAGCTGTTGCCCGCCGCGTTCCACACGAAGGAGGCGAACTGATCGGCGTGCAGCAGGTCGAGCAGCGCCTGGCCGAGGCGCTCGCGGATCTCCCGCTCGTCACGGTCGTCCTCGGCCAGCAGCGCGAAGACGCCGCGCAGGGCCTGCTGTTCGGGGGCTGTGAGGTACATCGCGGGCTTTCTCGACGGGCTAGGGCAACGCTATCGTTTAGCAAGCGCCGCGCCAAGGGTGGATGCCCGGGGACCGGGCCGGCCGGTGCGCAGGCGCTGCAGGAGCCCATCCGCCGCAAGCGGCCTTCACCGGCTCCGGGCTTGCCCTGTCGGAGGCTGGGCCGCGAGGTGTTCCAATAGCGGTCTTCATGAGTGCCTCCGTCCCTTTCTCCGGGCCTTGCCCCTGCGGCCGAACCGACCGCCGCGACAAGCCCGTCGCCCATGCCCAGTGCTGCGGCCGCTATCTCGACGATTTCGACGGCACGCCCGCGCCCGATGCCGAATCGCTGATGCGCTCGCGCTATTCGGCCTTCGTGCTGGAGCGCGGTGAGTACCTGCTCGCCACCTGGCATCCCTCGAAGCGCCCGGCCTCCATCGAGTTCGAGCCGGGCGTCAAATGGCTCGGGCTGGACGTCCGCGCCCGGTCGGTGCTCGATGCGGACCACGCCGAGGTCGAGTTCGTCGCGCGCCAGCGCGGCCCCTCCGGCGCCGCCACGCGCCTGCACGAGCGCAGCCGCTTCGTGCGCGAGGACGGGCGCTGGTACTACCTCGACGGCGACCTGCGGTAACAACCCGCGGGTTGACGCGCCGGGCCGAGGCTCGCACAATCGGCCCCGCTCCGGGGTGCACGCATGTGGCGTGCTGAGATGGCAAAGCTGCCGACCCGCGAACTTGATCCGGGTCATACCGGCGTAAGAAGAGCTGCACTCCCTGACTTCGGTCCGTCCACCTTCCCGTGACGGGCTTCTGCCGAAGACCACCGAGCGATTGCGGAGCACCCTTTCCTCAATAAGGAGTGCCTCCGATGAATGCCCCCGACAAGTTCACCTCGCTGCTTTCGCTGACGCGCGAGCCCTTTCCCGCGTCGCACAAGTGCGTGATTCCGGGCAGCCGGCCCGACCTGTTCGTGCCCGTGCGCGACGTGCAACTGACCAACGGCGAGACCGTGTCGCTCTACGACACCTCCGGCCCGTACACCGACCCGAAGGTCGAGATCGACGTGCGCCGGGGCCTGCCCGACGTGCGCGGCGCGTGGATCGCCGAACGCGGCGACACCGAGAGCTACGAAGGCCGCGTGCACCATGCGCTGGACGACGGCGCCAAGAACGAGGACCGCGACGCCCAGCGCCTGGCCGAACTGCGCGCCGGTGCCTCGGCGCTGCAGCGCACGCCACGCCGCGCGAAGTCGGGCGGCAATGTCACGCAGATGCACTACGCACGCCGCGGCATCGTTACGCCCGAGATGGAATACGTCGCCCTGCGCGAGAACGGCAAGCGCGAGTGGATGGCCGAGTATCTCGCCAACGAGGAGCGCGCGAAACGCGTGGCGGGCAACCCGATGGGCGCCAGCATTCCGCGCATCATCACGCCCGAGTTCGTGCGCGACGAGGTGGCGCGCGGCCGCGCGATCATTCCCGCGAACATCAACCATCCCGAGGTCGAGCCGATGGCCATCGGCCGCAACTTCAAGGTGAAGATCAACGCGAACATCGGCAACTCGGCCGTCACCTCGAGCATCGAGGAAGAGGTGGAGAAGCTGGTGTGGGCCATCCGCTGGGGCGCGGACAACGTGATGGATCTTTCCACCGGCAAGAACATCCACACCACGCGCGACTGGATCGTGCGCAACAGCCCCGTGCCGATCGGCACCGTGCCCATCTACCAGGCGCTCGAGAAGGTGGGCGGCGTGGCCGAGGACCTGACCTGGGAGATCTACCGCGACACGCTCATCGAGCAGGCGGAACAGGGCGTCGATTACTTCACCATCCACGCCGGCCTGCGCCTGCCCTTCATCCACCTGACGGCCAACCGCATGACGGGCATCGTGTCGCGCGGCGGCTCGATCATGGCCAAGTGGTGCATCGCGCACCACAAGGAGAGCTTCCTCTACACGCATTTCGAGGACATCTGCGACATCATGAAGGCCTACGACGTGAGCTTCTCGCTCGGCGACGGCCTGCGCCCCGGCTCGGGCGCCGACGCCAACGACGAGGCCCAGTTCGCCGAACTGCGCACGCTGGGCGAGCTCACGCAGATCGCCTGGAAGCACGACGTGCAGACCATGATCGAAGGCCCGGGCCATGTGCCGATGCACATGATCCAGTCGAACATGGACGAGCAGCTCAAGCATTGCCACGAGGCGCCCTTCTACACGCTGGGCCCGCTGACCATCGACATCGCGCCGGGCTACGACCACATCGCCAGCGCGATCGGCGCGGCCATGATCGGCTGGGCCGGCACCGCGATGCTGTGCTACGTGACGCCGAAGGAGCACCTGGGCCTGCCCGATCGCGACGACGTGAAGCAGGGGATCATTGCCTACAAGATCGCCGCGCACGCCGCGGACGTGGCCAAGGGGCACCCGGGCGCGCGCTCGCGCGACGACGCGCTGAGCAAGGCGCGCTTCGAGTTCCGGTGGCAGGACCAGTTCAACCTCGGCCTCGACCCCGACACGGCGCGCGAATTCCACGACGAGACGCTGCCCAAGGATTCGAGCAAGGTGGCGCACTTCTGCTCGATGTGCGGCCCCAAGTTCTGCTCGATGAAGATCACGCAGGAAGTGCGCGAGTACGCCGCGAAGAAGGGCGTGGCCGAGGATCAGGCCATGAGCGAGGGCATGGAGGAGAAGTCGAAGGAGTTCATGGCGGGCGGGGGTGAGATGTACATCCCCATCAAGGCCGTGTCCTGAAGCGTTGACCCCGGGGCCGGGGCGCCCCGGCCTCAGTTCCAGCGTGGAACCGCTTCGTCCTTGAGCTGCTGCCGCAGCGCGTCGTAGTCGGGCACCACGCTCTCCACGGTCTCCCAGAAGCGGTGCGAGTGGTCCATCACCCGCAGGTGGGCCAGTTCGTGCGCCACGACGTAGTCGATCACCGGCAGCCGGAAGTGGATCAGCCGCCAGTTGAGCCGGATCGACCCGTCGGCGCTGGCGCTGCCCCAGCGCGTTGCCGCGTTGGACAGCGACAGCTTCTGCCACTGCACGCCGAGCAGCGGCGCGAAGTGGTCCAGCCGCTCGATGAACAGCTTGCGCGCCTGCCGCATGAGCCAGGCCTGCGCGGCGTCGCGGATCTGCGAGGGCTCGGCGTTCTGCGAGACGGCCAGCCGCAGGATGCGCGGCGCGCCTTCCTCGGTGGCCGCGTCCAGCGTGCCACCGACGCTCGCGAAGCCGTGCTTGGGATCGAGCCGCATCACGACCGGCTCGCCCAGGAACGGGAAGGCTGCGCCGTCCTTCCACTCGATGCGCGTGGCCTCCACGCGCGCCAGACGCTGGCGCGTCTCGGTGAGCTTGCGCAGGATCCAGTCCGACTTCTCGTGGATGGCCGCATCGACGTCGCGCAGCGCCACCCAGCGCGGCGCGCGCACCGACAGCCCCTCGGCGCCGACCAGGAAGCCGATGGTCTTGCGCTTGCCGCGCTTGAATTCGTAGGCCACGCGCGCAGAGCCCAGCACCACTTCGCGCGTGGCCTGTGGGTGCGCGAAGTTCGCGAGCGTCAGCGTGTCGGCCAGCGGCACCGCGGGCGGCGCATCCGGATCGACGGGCGCGGGAGGAAGGATGGCCGCGTCCGGCAGCACGGAAGGCGGTACCGCCGGCTTCGGCTTCCTCGGACGGCGCGGACGTGCCGGCGCGGGCGCCGGGGGCGCGAACTCGCTCCCCAGCCCCTCGAACAGGTCCATCGTGAACCGGAGCAATCCCCCCATGGCGGGCCTTCTGGTTTCTGTCGTTCTACCGGCGGCCCGCGCCCGTCAGCTCACCGCTTCCTGCCGGGCGGGCCGGGAGGGGCTGTTCGCGTAGGCCTCGGGGTCGAGGCGGCGCATCTCGGCCTCGATCCACTCCTCGACCTCGCGCATCAGCTCGTCGGGCTTGCGGCCCACGCTGGGAATGGCCGGGCCGATGGACACGTCGACCACGCCGGGGCGCTTGATGAAGGCCTTGCGCGGCCAGACCTTGGCCGAGGTCACGGCGATCGGAATCACCGGCACGCCGGTCTCGCAGGCCAGCCGCGTGCCGCCGCTCTTGTAGGTGCCCTTCTGCCCGCGCGGGATGCGCGTGCCCTCGGGGAACATGATGATCCAGATGCCCTGCGCGAGCAGCTTGCGCCCCTGGTTCACCACCTTGTTGAAGGCCTGCGCGCGCTGGCTGCGGTCGATGTGGATCATGTCCAGCCGCGCCATCGCCCAGCCGAAGAAGGGGATGTAGAGCAGCTCCTTCTTGAACACGTAGGCCAGCGGATGCGGCATGAGCGTGGGCATGAGGAAGGTCTCGAGCGTGGACTGGTGCTTCACCAGCAGGATCGCGCCGGCGAGCTTGTCGGTCGGCAGGTTCTCCATGCCGCTCACGCGCGTCCTGATGCCCAGCAGCACCCGCGCGCCGCCGATGGCCCAGCCCAGCCACCGCACGGCCATCCAGTAGAGCGGCACGCCGCGCTTCCAGAGCGAGCTGACGCACATGATGATGCCCCAGGGCACCACGGTGACGAGCATCCAGAGTGCGTGGAGAACGGAACGGAACAACGCCATCAGACAGCCACCTGCAGTGCATCCCGCGCTTCGCGCGCGAGCAGAAAATCGACAAAGGCGGCGAGGTCGTCGTGGACCATCGTGTTCGCCGGGTATTCGGAAGGAAGCGGATCCACGCCGCGGCAGGCCGCGCCCATGCCCGTGAGCAGCAGGTGCGGCTCGCAGCCGGCCGCCGCGCCGGCCTGCAGGTCGCGCAGGCTGTCGCCGCAGGTCGGAATGCCCTTGAGATCGATGCCGTAGCGATCGCCGATCTGCAGGAACAGGCCCGGCTTCGGCTTGCGGCAGTCGCAGTTCTCGTCGGGGCTGTGCGGGCAGTAGAACACCGCGTCGACCTTGCCGCCCACGGCCGCGAGCATCTTGTGCATCTTGGCGTGCATCGCGTTGAGCGAGGCCATGTCGAACAGGCCGCGCCCCAGGCCCGACTGGTTCGACGCGATCACCACGTGCCACCCCGCATGGTTGAGCCGCGCCACCGCTTCCAGCGCACCGGGCAGCGGCGTCCACTCGATGTCGCTCTTCACGAAGTCTTCGCGGTGCACGTTGAGCGTGCCGTTGCGGTCGAGGATGACGAGTTTCATGAGCTTTTCCCCGCTTCGATGCTGCGCCGCCCGATCCAGTCGTCGATCTGCGCCACAGGATATTTCGCCCCGTCCAGCAAGGCAGCACGTTCGTGCAGGACGGCGGTGTTCACCAAGTCGAGCCTGAGCAACTCGCGCACGAAGTCGGCATCCTTCTCGCGAGCCGCCACGCACTTCGACAGCGCCAGGTCGTGCAGATCGGGACAGACCACCGTCAGGTCACCCAAGTAGTGAAGACTGGCACGCTGCATCCAGTCGCCGGGCATCACTGCCGTCTCGGGGCCGACGCCATCGGCGTGGTATCCGAAGGTGTCGTCGAAGCTGGACAGTGCGCCGATGGCACCGTCGATCAGATCGGACTTCTCGGGGTGCAGGGCGGGATAGAGATCGAGCTCCCGCGACACCAGCAGGCTCGGCGGTGCATCCTCCAGCAGGAAGAGCAACGCCTGGCTGCCGATCACGACGAACGACTGCTCCTGCGCAATGGCTGCGGCCGCGCGCAGCACATGCTCGGCTTCGCTACGCTGCATGTGTGCCCTGCCGCGCCGCGCGCAGGAGTTCGCCGCGCTCGCGCTGCGTCATGAGGACGCCAACAGGAGAAACATTGCGCAGCGCCACCGCGTGATCGTCGGTACCGCAAGTGGCCTCTTCGATCGCATCGACGCCGGCAGCGAGCATGGCGCGCCACTCGTTCCAGTAAGGATCGGACCGCGTGGTACCGGCCTGCGCCTGCCACCGCTCGAGCGTCGCGGAAACATCCGCGATGCGCGCAGGCTCCGCCCGCAGCCGGGACACTGCAAGGCGATGCGCCTGAAGCAGGAAGTCGTCGATCTGTTGCTGGCGGTTCATGGCCGAATTATCGAGCGCCGAAAATCAGACCGCCAGCCGCTCGAGCTGCGCCACGCGGTTCATCGCGGCGTGCAGCGACATCAGCAGGCCCAGCCGGTTCAGCCGCAGGTCGGCCTGCTCGGCGTTGACCATCACGCCGTCGAAGAAGGCATCGACCGGCTCGCGCAGCGCGGCCAGCGTCTGCAGCGAAGCGGTGTAGTCGCCGGCGTCGAACTGCGCGTTGGCGGCGGGCACGACCTGCGCCATGGCCGCGTGCAGCGCCTTCTCGGCGGGCTCCTGCAGCAGCAGTTCGCTGACGTGCGCGTCGGCCTCGGGAGCCTTCTTGAGGATGTTGCCGATACGCTTGTTCGCTGCCGCGAGCGCTGCGGCGGCCGGCAGGGCAGCGAAGGCGCGCACGGCGGCCAGCAGCTTGGGCACCTCGCCCAGGCGCTGCGGGCGCGGTGCCAGCACGGCCTCGACCTCCTGCGCGCTGGCGCCCTGCTCGCGCAGGGAACCCGCAAGGCGGTCGTAGATGAAGTCGACGACCTGGCCAACGTCCTCCGCTGCCTTGTGCAGCGGGAACTCGCCGGTCTTGCCGATGGCGTCGTCCAGCGCCGTGCGCGCGTCGCTCACCAGCCCGGTCAGCTCCAGCGGCAGGTCTTTCTCGACCAGCATGCGGATCACGCCCAGCGCATGTCGGCGCAGCGCGAAGGGGTCGCGGTCGCCGGTGGGCAAGTTGCCGATGCCGAACATGCCGACCAGCGTCTCGAGCTTGTCGGCCAGCGCCACCACGAGGCCCACGCTGTTGCGCGGCAGCTCGTCGCCGGCGAAGCGCGGCTTGTAGTGGTCTTCGATGGCGTCGGCCACCGATGCGTCGAGGCCGTCGTGCAGCGCGTAATAGCGGCCCATGATGCCCTGCAGCTCGGGGAACTCGCCGACCATGTCGGTCACCAGGTCGGCCTTGGCGAGCTGGGCGGCCTGCGTGGCATGCGCGGCGAGGGCCGCGTCGCCGAGCTTCTCGGCAATGCCGCGCGCGATGCGCATCACGCGCTCCACGCGCTCGCCCTGCGTGCCCAGCTTGTTGTGATAGACCACCTTGCCCAGCGATTCGACGCGCGAGGCCAGCGACTTCTTGCGGTCCTGGTCGAAGAAGAACTTGGCGTCGGCCAGGCGCGGGCGCACCACGCGCTCGTTGCCGCCGATGACCGCGCTCGCGTCGTCGGGGCTGATGTTGCTGACAACGAGGAACTTGTTGGTGAGCTTGCCCGAGGCGTCGAGCAGCGGAAAGTACTTCTGGTTGGCCTTCATCGTGAGGATGAGGCACTCCTGCGGCACTTCGAGGAACTCGCGCTCGAAGCTGCAGACCAGAACGTTCGGGCGCTCGACCAGCGCGGTCACTTCGTCGAGCAGGGCGTCGTCCTCGATGGGCACCGAGCCGCCGCCGGCCTTCACCGCGGCCGCCGCGAGCTGGCGCGCGATCTCGGCGCGGCGCGTCTCGAAGCTCGCGATGACGGCGCCTTCCTCCTGCAGCTGCAGCGCATAGCTGTTGGCATCGCGCAGCACCACCGGATCGACCGCCGCCTCGAAGCGGTGGCCGTGCGTTTCGCGGCCCGCCTTCAGGCCCAGCGCCTCCACCGGAACCACGGCATCGCCGTACAGCGCCACGAGGCCGTGCGCGGGTCGCACGAAGCTCACGCTGCTCCAGCCCGGCAGCTCGCAGCCGCTTTCGAGCTGGTAGCTCATGACCTTGGGAATCGGCAGCTTGGCGATGGCTTCGGCCAGCGCCTTCTGCAGGCCCTCGGCCAGCGTTGCACCCTTGGCGGTGCTTTCGTAGAACAGGGCTTCGGCCTTGCCGTCCATCGCGCGCTTGAGGCCGGGCACGGCGGAGGCGTCGGCGCCCAACGCGCCCAGGCGCTTCAGCAGCGCGGGCGTAGGCTGGCCCGAAGCGTCGAGGCCCACGGCCACGGGCATGAGCTTCTGCGACACGGCCTTGTCGGCGGCGCGTTCGGCCACGTGCGTGATGTGCGCGGCCAGGCGGCGCGGCGAGGCGTACGGCGTCAGCACCGCACCGGCGTCGGCAAGGCCCTGCGCCACGAGCTGGTCGCGCAGCACGCCGGCAAAGGCGTCGCCGAGCTTCTTCAGTGCCTTCGGCGGCAGCTCTTCGACAAACAGTTCGACCAGGAGGGAGTTCTTGTTCATGGGGGTCGTCATCGCTCAGGCAACCTTTTTCGGCGGGATCTGCGCGACCCACTCGCGCGGCGCCATCGGGAAGCCCAGGCGCTCGCGGCTGTCGTAGTAGCTCTGCGCCACGCTGCGCGCGAGGTTGCGGATGCGGCCGATGTAGGCGGCGCGCTCGGTCACGCTGATCGCGCCGCGCGCGTCCAGCAGGTTGAAGCTGTGCGCGGCCTTCAGCACCTGCTCGTAGGCGGGCAGCGCGAGCTGGGCGTCCATGAGGTGCCTGGCCTGCTTCTCGTGCGCGTTGAAGGCGGTGAACAGGAACTCGGCGTCGCTGTGCTCGAAGTTGTAGGTCGACTGCTCGACCTCGTTCTGCTTGTAGACGTCGCCGTAGCTCAGGCCGTCGGTCCAGGTGAGGTTGTAGACGTTGTCCACGCCCTGCAGGTACATGGCCAGGCGCTCCAGGCCGTAGGTGATCTCGCCGGTGATGGGCTTGCAGTCGATGCCGCCGACCTGCTGGAAGTAGGTGAACTGCGTCACTTCCATGCCGTTGAGCCACACCTCCCAGCCCAGGCCCCAGGCGCCGAGCGTGGGGTTCTCCCAGTCGTCCTCGACGAAGCGGATGTCGTTCTTCTTGAGGTCGAAGCCCAGGGCCTCGAGGCTGCCGAGGTAGAGCTCGAGGATGTTCGAGGGTGCCGGCTTCAGCACCACCTGGTACTGGTAGTAGTGCTGCAGGCGGTTGGGGTTCTCGCCGTAGCGGCCGTCCTTGGGGCGGCGGCTGGGCTGCACGTAGGCGGCTTTCCAGGGCTCGGGGCCGAGCGCGCGCAGGAAGGTGGCGGTGTGCGAGGTGCCCGCGCCCACTTCCATGTCGTACGGTTGCAGCAGCGCACAGCCCTTGTCGGCCCAGTACGACTGCAGTTTGAGAATGATTTGTTGGAAGGTCAGCATGGATCTGCGTGAAGGCGGCCGCCCGGCGGGAGAAGACCCCGCGGCGCAACGAACCGGCTATTTTACGAGGCAGCGGGCGGTCAGGAACGGGCCGCTATGCTCCTGCCCTTCCCTTCGAACCCCCAGCCCTGTCGCCCGAACGCCCCACTCATGCCCGTTGACCATGCCGCACTGATCGCCCTGGGAGAGCGCCTCGGCGCCCAGGCCTGGCCCGGATTCCTGGTTCTTCTCGCCCTGCTGACCCTGGTCGCCGGCATCGCCGCATGGGGCTTCGAGCACCTGCGCCGCCGCCGCGCGGCGCAGCCCGAGCCGGGCGCCGGGCTGCTGTTCGGCGGGCTGGCCATCGGTGCGGCGGCGGTGCTGGCGCTGGCCTGGGTATTCGCCGAAGTGGCCGAAGGCCTTGGCAACGGCCGGCCAATGGGCCTGCTGGACGAGACGATCAGCCATTCCGTGGGCGTGAATACGCCACCGGGCGTGCGCGAGGTGTTCTCGTGGCTCACCCACCTTGCCGACCCGATCACCGTGGTGCTGCTGTGCACCGGCGTGGCGATCGCGCTGTGGCTGCGCGGGCACCGCGGCTTCGCTGCCGGCTGGGTCGCGGCCACGGTCGGCAATGCACTGCTGAACCACATGCTCAAGCACATCTTCGAGCGCGCCCGGCCGGTGCATGACTTCGGCTTCGCGCAGGTCTCGGGCTACTCCTTTCCGAGCGGCCACAGCTCGGGCTCGATGGTGCTCTACGGCATGCTGGGCTACCTGGGTCTGCGCATGCTGCCTGCGCGCTGGCGGGTGCCTTCGGTGATGGCGGCGACGGCCGTGATCGTCACCGTGGCCTGCAGCCGCATCTTCGTGCGGGCGCACTTCCCGAGCGACGTGCTCGCGGGGCTTTGCTCGGGCGCCGCATGGCTGGCGATCTGCATCGCGAGCATCGAGTACGCGCGGCACCATCGCGGAACGGACCGCCGATAGAAAGAAAAAAAGGCCGCGGCGGCTTTCACCGCTGCGGCCTCGTTCTGCAGAGGGGCGCCATGCGCCCCGGGGGAGATCAGTACTCCCAGAAGATGCGCTGCAGCTCCTTGGTGTTGTTGGTCTTGGTCAGGGCGACCATCGCCAGGATGCGCGCCTTCTGCGGACGCAGGTCGTGCGCCACCACCCAGTCGTACTTGTCGTCGGGCTGCTCGGCGTTGCGGATCACGAAGCCGTCGGGCACGCGGGCGCTACGGATCACGATCACGCCGTCGGCGCGGGCCTTCTGCAGGTTCGGAACGATGCGGTCGGCCACCGAGCCGTTGCCGGTGCCGCCATGGATCAGCGCCTTGGCGCCGCTCTTGGCGATGGCGTCGATGGCCACCGAGCTCACGCCCTCGTAGCCCATGGCAATTTCAACCGGCGGCAGCGCGGTGATGCTGTCGATGTCGAACTCCGAGTTCATGGTGTGGCGCTTGACCGGGGCGCGGAACCAGTAGTTGCGGCCTTCGACGATCATGCCCAGCGGGCCCCACTGGCTGGAGAAGGCATTGGTCTTGATGTTGACGTTCTTGCTCACGTCGCGGCCGGTGTCGATGTTGTCGTTCATCGTCACGAGCACGCCCTTGCCCATCGCGTCCTTGCTGCCCGCCACGTTCACGGCGTTGTACAGGTTGAGAGCGCCATCGGCCGACAGCGCGGTGCCCGGGCGCATCGAGCCGACCACCACGATCGGCTTGCTGGTGTGCACGGTCAGCGTGAGGAAGTAGGCGGTTTCTTCCAGCGTGTCGGTGCCGTGGGTGATGACGATGCCGTCCACGTCCGATTGCTTCGACAGCGCAGACACGCGCTTGGCCAGCGTCATCAGGTTGTCGTTGGTGAGGCTTTCCGACGCGACCTGGAACACCTGTTCGCCGCGCACGTTGGCGACCTTGGAGAGCTCCGGCAAGCCGGCGATCAGCTTCTCGACGCCGACCTTGGCGGCCGCGTAGGTGGCGCTGTTGACGGCCGAGGCGCCGGCCCCGGCGATGGTGCCGCCGGTGGCGAGGATCACCACATTGGGCAGCGCCTGCTGCGCCTGCGCGAGCGCGCTGGCGGCCAGCAGCGCGGCGCCGGCCGCGAAGGCACGGAAACGGGGAGAGAGGTACATAAACAACTCCTGTGTTGAGTGGAATTTTTCGAGGCGGCGAGGAAGATACAGGAACCATGCCCGCATGCCCTGCCCGCTCATGCCGGCATGGCATGCGGTCATGCCAGGGGTACCGGTGGTATTACCATCGACCGCGCGCACCGCCGCTCGCCCACCCGCCACCATGAACGCCGATCCCGCCGCCCTTCCCGTCTCGACCGCCCAGGAAATGCCCGCGCCCGACGGCCCCCTGTCGCGCGCCAGGCCCGGGCGCGAACGCATCATGGCGGCGATCCGCACCGCGGCGGTCACCGAGTTCAGCCTGCATGGCCTCAAGGGCACCTCGACCCAGGCCATCGCGGCGCGCGCCGGCCTCACCAAGCCCCAGCTGCACTACTACATCGCCGGCAAGGAAGAACTCTACGAAGAGCTGCTGATGCAGGTGCTGCACGCATGGAAGGTGGTGTTCTCCTTCGAGGACGCGAGCGACCCGGCCACGGTGCTGGGCGACTACATCCGCAAGAAACTGGACCACGCCATCGACAGCCCCGAGATGTCGCGCATCTTCACGCGCGAGATTCTCGACGGCGGGCGCAACCTCGACCGCTACTGGCCCAACGCACGGGCCTGGACGCAGAAGAAGATCGACGTCATCAACGGCTGGATCGCGCGCGGCCAGATGCGCCCGCTCGACGCACGCATCCTGCTGATGCACATCTGGGCCATGACGCAGAGCTATGCCGACTACGCGATCCAGACGCGCGTGATGCTCGGCCTGCCGCCCGACGCGCCCTTCGACCGCGAGCCCATCGCGCGCGAGCTGGTGGCCTTCGTGCTCCACGGCTGCGGCATCGAGGCCTGAGCGCCGGCTGCGGTCGTAGCCAATTCTTTCTTCTTACTCCTCTTCCAGCCTTCCTTCCGCTTCCTGCAACGCAGTGACTTTGTGCACTGTGTTCGGTACGCCCGCGCGCCTACCTTCGCACGCTTCGCCGCCCAGCCTTCTTTTTCTTCTTTCGCGGCGGCGAATCACGAACAGACAAACAGGAGTAGAGGATCATGAAAGCGAGATTGTTCTTTGCCGCGCTCGCGACGGCAGCACTGGTGGCCTGCGGCGGCGGCGGGGGTGGCGGCAGCAGCTTCGACCCCGGGCTCTTCAGCCAGATACCCCCTCCGCCGAAGGAGCCGCCGCCAAAGGAGCCGCCACCTGAAGAGCCTGGCCCCGGCACCAATCCGACGCCCGTCAACGCCCACTACAAGTGGGTGACCTTCGAGCAGGACCGCGATCCGGACGTCGATCCGGCCGAGAAGCGCTACGACGACTACATCGCGCTGCTGAACCGCGAAGGCGCCGCGGGCTATCGCTATGTCGAAGGCACCCTGGGCGGCAACATCGTGCGGCTGCAGGACAAGTTCATGGTGGTGAAAGACGTCGACACCACCTACAGCTATGAGTACAAGACGATCGAGCTCGACATCCTGACGCCCGACCTGCTGCCGCGCCTGCTGCAGCAGATGAAGGACCAGGGCGCGCAGGGCAAGGTCTTCGTGCAGCTGATGCCGCAGCTGAAGATCCTGCCGCCGCCGAACAGCAACCCCGTGTTCGGCGTGCTCTACCGCAAGGACATGGGCTCATCGGCCACCTACGACTACAACTCCATCCCGATCCCGACCACCAAGGTGGACATGGTGAACGCGGCCAACGCGCAGGGCGCCAACGGCTTCAGGCCGTGGTTCGCACCCAGCACCATCAACCACGAGAGCGCGTATTTCTTCATCAAGGACCTGAGCAGCCCGGCCCGCTACGAGATGAAGGCCGTGATCAGTCCGCTGAGCGTGGTCGGCGGCGACTTCCCCGACGTCCCGAAACAGATCCGCGAACAGGGTGCGCTGGGCTACCGCCTGCTGAAGGAGCGCTTCCTGACCGACGAAGGCAAGACTTCGAGCTTCTTCCTCTACATGAAGGACCTGACGCAGGCGAGCACCTTCGAGTACGAGTTCCCCAAGGCCAACAACATCTACTTCGGTCTCGATGAAAACAACATCATCCAGGCGAACGAGCAGACGGCCAACGGCCTGCGCTACTTCGGCAACCCGGACGAGCCGATCTTCTTCCGGTCGCTGAACTGCATCGGGGCGCTGTGCCTGTCGCCGGACAACACCGAGATCGGGAACCAGGACTGAGCGCCGAACGGCCGGCCGCCGTCTAGAGGCCATGCACGACCCAGGCGCCTGCAGGCGCCTCGGGTATGTGCACGGTGTGCTCGCCGGGCCGGTCGAAGCTGTACTCGCGCCCTCCGATGGTGATCGACCTCATGTTGGTCCAGACCAGATAGTCGTATCCCTCGGGGGTTCGCGTGGCCTGCAGCACCTGGAACACAGGCGCCACGCTCACCACGAGCCGTACCCGCGCCGTCGCTGTGGCCGGGCCGGCGCTGCTCTCCGCCGCGCACACCAGCGGCGCGAATGCGACCAGCGCAGCCAGGGCGGCGCGCGCCGGTTGAAACCGATTTCCCGTCATGAGGCCCGATCCGTTGTCGTGCGTCGCAAGGACGCGAGGCGCGGGCGCGGCAGGGGCGCCCGGCATCCGGATATCGGCAGGAATGAAAAGAAATGCAGGGCCCGCCGGAGAAACCGGCGACTGGCCGGCGACTAGCCGGCGACTGGCCGGCGACTGGCCGGCGGGCCCCCGGCCGGTCAGTAGGTCACCGTCACCCGCGTGGCATTGCTGTCGTCGCCGGCTGCAGCACTCGCGGACTGCGGCGAAGCGCCGCCCGCGGTCGCGGCCATCGCGCTGACGGTGCCGTGCAGGGCGGTGCCCAGGCTTGCACGGCCGTCGGCATCGGTGCCAGGCACCATGAAGGTCGCTTCCCCGACCTTGTCGAACCGGTACTCCCGCCCCTTGATGACCACCGACGCCATGTTGGTCCGCACGCGGTACTCGTGCCCGCCGTTCACGGGCCTGATCTCCAGCACCTCGAAGGTCGGGAGCACGTTGATCGTCAGGTTGAAGCGACCGGTCGCCCTGTTCGCTTCGCGCGCCGGCTCGGCGGAACTCAATTGCAGCGGCAGGGGCAACACGAGCAGCAGCATGCCTGCGGCCGCCAGTGGTGGTGCCGTTCGCGGCGACCGCAGCGCAGCCGCCCTCGCAGTTCGCCTGTTTCCGGGCATGGGAACTCCTATCGTCGCAACCTGGGAGGCATCGGATCGATGCCCAGTCAGGCTTATCGGCAGAGTCGCGGAAAAATGAAGGCCGTGAGGCCCCATTCTTCACACATTCCCGCAATTTGCCAGCGGGCTTCCCGTTTCGCTCGCCCGGGCTCGGCCCGGACCCGGATTCAGTAGGTCACGGTGACCGTCACGACGTCGAGGTAGCTGTCCGGCCGCACGTTGGTGCTTGCGCCGAGAACGCGGCCATACAGGGGCAGCGTCTGGACCTGGCCGCTGCCCGTACCCCCCATGGTGTTGGTTCCCGCGATGTTGCCCCAGGCATTCGTGCGCCCGGCGTTGCGGTAGAGCTGGTACGGCACCGTGTCCGTGTTGCCGGGCACGCCCCCGGTCGGCGTCATCGCCCCCGCACCATTGGCCACGTTGTTCGACGGCGTCAGCCCGACCGTGTAGGAGGTGGGCGTCGTGCAGGTCACGTAGATGTTGCCGAGCTTGTCGATGTTGGCCCCGCCCGGCAGGCCCGCGACGGAGCCGAAGTTCAGCGGATCGGCCGTGACGACGCAGCTCTTGGAGATGGTGGCGCTGACGATGAAGGCGAACTGGTCCGCCAGCGTCGTGCCGCACGTGGTCGGGGGCGCGTTCGTGCTCGACGTCAGCGTGATCGAGGTGTGGATGCCGGCGAAGTTGTCCTGATAGGAGCCCGGGGGCACCGTGCTCTGGCCCGCGAGCAACTCACCGCGCATCGTGGCGGTGCCCGAGGTGGTGGTGGACCGGGCGGGAATGGCGATGTTGATGGTGAACGGGTTCGGCACCGCGGCGTTGCCGTTCGAGCCCCAGATCGTGCTGCTCGTCCCCTGGTAGAGCTGGAACTTCAGGCTGTCGCCCGCGGTGTTCTTCATGACGCGCGGATTGAAGTTCGTGAGGCCCTCGTTGCCGTCGCCGATGTTGAAGCAGACCCTGGCGTACTCGGTGGTGTTGTTGTTGCCGCTCTTGGTGCAGGTGTAGCTCAGCGTGGCGTTGGCGGGCGTGGCCGTGCCGGCAACCAGGTCGACCGGGCCGAAAGCCATGGCCGTCATCGATGCCGTGCAATTGATCGACGCCTGGGCGCTGCCCGCCGACAGCAGCCACAGCAGCGCGCAGAACATGGGCAGGCGCAGGGCCCGCAGCGTGCGGATCAGAAGACTCATGGCGCCTTGGCCTCCCTGGTGCAGCGCAGCGGCCCGATCTGCGGGACTGCCGCGCCTTCCTTGCGATAGTCGAAGCTGGTCCGGCAGACGCCGTTGGGCGTCTGCACGTCGAGCGTGTTGCGGGCCTGCAGCGACTCGAGATACACGGCGCCGTCGAAGCCCACCAGCGCCGGCTCGCCGCCCTGTGCGTTGGCTCGCACGCGACTGCCCAGCGGCAGTGGCTTGCCTGCCTCGTCCACCAGCAGCAGCGCGGCCGCGCTGACCGGCGTGATGCCGAAGCGCACCAGCGTGCCGGCCCGGTCGCTCGGCGTGGCGACCGTCTTCACGCGCTCGATCCTCACGTCGGCGGGCAGCTGCATCGGGTCGATGGACAGCTGGTTGTTCTGGTAGGAGCGAAGCGGCGCCACCAGCAGCATGCCCTTGTCGTCCGTGGTGCCGATGTCGCGGTTTTCCAGCCTCACGGGCACGCCCGCGATGCCGTCGGTGGAAACCACCGCGAAGGCGTCGTCGATGCGCCGCGCCGCGAAGGGCTGGCCGCCCATGAACGCGATCGAGCCGGTGGCACCCGCGTAGGCGAAGCGGTTGTCGCCGAGCACGCTGATGCCGGCCATGGCGCGGCCGTAGCGGCCGAGGTAGTCGATCTCGGCCTGACCGCCGTTCTGGCCGCCGCCCTGGCGCAGGCCCGCTCTCCAGCCGATGCCGCCGTCGCCCGGCATGGAGCTCTGCGCATCGGCGGTGTAGACCGTCTTGCCGTTGTCGCGCTGGACGCCGGCGCTGGCCGTGATGTTGCCGTCCAGCGCCCAGGTGAAGCCGACGAAGAGGCTGCGCTCGCGGCGGTTGTCGAGGTTCTGGTTGAGGCTCACGTTCATCGAGGCGCTCTTTCCGATGGCCCGGAACCAGTAGACGCTGGCCATGCGCGTCGCCTCCTGCGCCGGGTAGCGCAGGTAGAGGTAGCTCAGGCCGAAGCTGCCGAGATCCTTTGTCGTGTAGCCGATGGATGCACGGCCCGAGCCACGGGCCGGTGCGCTGCCGTAGAGCGAGGCGACGTCGCGGTACTCGCCGCGCGTGCGCGTGCCCTCGACCGCGAAATTGAACTGGTTGTCGCGCCAGCTGTAGCCGAGGTTGAGCAGCGAGCCCTGCTCGCCGCGATAGCTGCTGTGCGCCACGGCGCCCGTGAACACGCCGCTCTGCCCGATCAGCCATGCGCCGCCGACACCGCCCTTCACCAGCCCCTTGGTGGTCTCGCCGTGCGCCTCCAGCGTGAAGCTGTTGCTCACGCCGTAGCGCCAGGTGCCGGTGGCGGCGGGGTCGCTGCCGTAGTCGTTCGAGCGAAGGCCGTAGTTCCTGCGCACCATGCCGAGATCGACGGACCAGTCGGACAGGCCCTCCTGCAGCAGGCGCTGCGTGTCGTACAGCGAGAAGTCGAGGGTCGTCGCGCGCCCGAAGGCGTCGGTGAGAACCACCTGGGCATTGCCCGCGCCGTTGATGCTGGGCACCGTGTTCAGCTGGAAGGGCCCGGCAGGGACCTGGCCGGTGTACTGGCGCAGGCCGTTGATGTAGAGCTCCACCTGCGAGGGCAGCGTGGCCGAGCCCAGGAAGGCCGGCAGTGGGGTCGTCGTGCGATAGGGCTGCAGCGAGAAGTTGCGCGAGAGCTGGATGCCGCCGATGCGGGTGGAGCGCGACCACGGCAGCGACGCGGTGGTGGTGTCGCCCACGCGCAGCGTCAGCATGTCGTCGGGGAAGGACTGGCTCCAGGTGGTGTCCAGCCGCACGGAGTCGTGCTTCCAGTCTTCGTTGTCGGAGCGGTAGGCGCGCGACATCATGGTGCTGGTGAACACGCTGCTTCCGCTGAAGGCGCGAACTTCGGCCAGCGCGTTGAGGCTGGTGCTGTTGCCGCGGCCCTGCGTGCCGTAGAGGTCGTAGTTCAGCAGCAGGCCGGGCGAGGCGCTGGCCTTGGGGGAGGCGACCGTCGAGGTGTTCACCACGGTCGTGGGCAGGCGCAGCACGTCGGCGGGCGCGTTGATGGCGACGCTCTGCCTTGCGGCGTCGTAGGCGACCTTCACGCCGGGAAGGCTGTTGAGCCTCACCGGGTCGGACGCGCCCGGCGGCAGGACGAAGCCCAGTTGCCGCAGGGTGGAGGCGCTGGCCCAGAGCTCGCGATCGCGCAGCCCGAAATGCACCAGCCCCTGGGGGTTGCCGTTGAGGCTCAGTTCCAGGTAGAGGTCGCTCCCGGTCGGGCCGGTGAGGTCGCTTTCCGCAGCGGATGCGACCAGCCACGGGCCCGGTCCGGCTGCAGTCTTCTCGGCCTGGGCGTCCAATGACGCCAGACCCGACAGAAGCAGCAGTGGGAGCAGACGCTCAGCGGACGCGTGGAAGTGGCGGAATCTTTTCCTGCGTCGCGTTGCCATTGATCTTCGTTTCCAGAACGCCGCCGGTGGCGAAGGCCTCCGCGGGGGTCTTCAAGGGCCAACGCATGTTCGCGCCCGGCAGGACGTAGCCCATCAGGCCGGCGTGCACCGGAGTGCGCTTGCCGGCGGTATCGACGAAATCCAGATCGGCGAGCTGGGCGTGCATGCCGCCGCCGTTGGCGACCTCGAGCACCGCCTGGCTGCCTTCGCGGCGCAGCGACCAGCTGAGCTGGGGTGCGGCCGGCTGCGCGCCGGCGGCTGCGATGAAGATGGGCACCGAGTAGCGCAGCACCAGCTGCAGGCCCTTCTTTTCCTTCATCTCGACGGGCAGTTCGTCGATGACTACCCGGTACGAATTCTCGACCGCGCCGGCAGGAACCCCGGTGCGGATGACGCGGATCAGCTGCCGCTCGGACGGTGCGAGCTGCACCATCGGCGGGCTCACGAGGAGCTCGCGCGAGGGCATGAGCTTCTCGTTGCCGGCTTCCTGCGACCACTGGTAGACCCGCACCTGGGCGTGCACCACGTCGTCGCCGGTGTTGCTGAGCCATAGGCCATCGGCGTTCTGCGTGGCCTGCAGCGTCAGCGTGACCGGAGAGACCTGCAGCCCGCTAGCCGAGGCAGCCGCGTGCGCCAGCAGGGCGAACGCGAGGGCAAGGGTGTGGCGCAGCAGGCGGTGCACGGTCGGCCTCAGGCAATGGATCAGTAGTTGACCTGGACGGTTACGGTGTCGGCGTAGGCACCAGGCGTCACGTTGGCGCTTGCGACCGTTGCGAACACGGGGATGGACTGGGCCGTGCCGGTGCCGGTGCCGGCCACGCCGTTTCCGACCGAGGTGGGCGTGGCGGTGTTGCCCCAGATGGGACCCGTCGCGCTCACCGAGCGAAGCTGGTAGGCAATGGTGTCCGGGCCAGCCACGATGGGACTCATGAAGCCGGCGCCGGTGGTGTCGGTGGCAGCGGTGCTCGAAGGCTGCAGGCCGATGTTGTAGGGCGTCGACTTGGAGCAGGTCACGCTGATGTTGCTGCTGGCCGACAGGGCGGTGGCGGTCGAGGTGACCGAGCCGAAGTCGATGTTCGAGGCCGCACCCGCCGTGACCGAGCAGGCCTTGGTCACGGTGATGAGGACCTTGAACGTGGAGCTGGCCGTGTCGGCGATCGCCGCGCTGGCGGCCAGAGCGGCCAGGACGGCTGCAACGATGAGGGAAGGTTTTTTCATGAGGACGGACTCTCGGGTATCGAACGGTTGATGAAGAGAGAATGAGGCCCAAAGTTCACAAATTTGGGACTGTGAATTTTAGTTAACAATTGGAAGAAAGAGTGAGCTGTTGTTACGGCGACAGCAAAATTCGCTCGCCCAGGCACTCGTTTCCCGGCCTTGCGTGACTTTTGTTACGAAATTCGGCCACTCATCCAGCAGCCTTCCGACAGTTCCGTAGCGCGGCCGCCACGCCGCCCCAAGCCGGTGCACCCGCACTGGCACGTCGCTTGCATAACCTGACCACTTGCTCTGATTAAGCGGTCAAACACACCATGCGAGTGCTCGTCGTCTACTGCCATCCGGTCGAAACCAGCTTCCACGCCGCCCTGCACCAAGAGGTCTTGAAGAACCTTCGCGCGGCCGGGCACGAGGTGGACGACTGCGACCTCTACGCCGAAGGCTTCAACCCGGTGCTGTCGCGCGAGGAGCGCCTGGGCTACCACGACGTGCCCTCCAACCAGCTGCCGCTCGCGCCCTACGTGGAGCGGCTGCTGTGGGCCGAGGGCATCGTGTTCTGCTTTCCGACCTGGTGCTTCGGGCTGCCGGCGATGCTCAAGGGCTACTTCGACCGGCTCTTCATGCCGGGCGTGGCCTTCGATATCAGCGACCCGGCCAACGTGAAGCCGATGCTCACGCACATCAAGCGCATCAGCGCCGTCGTCACCTACGGGCGGCCGCGCTGGATGGCCATGTACATGGGCGATCCGCCGCGCAAGATCGTCACGCGGTACATGCTGCGGCTGACCGGCCGGCGCGCGAAGGTGGACTACCACGCCCACTACCACATGAACGTCGCCACCGAGCCCCAGCTCAAGCGCTTCATGGCGCGCGTGGGGCAAGCCATGGCGCGCTTCGCATGAGCGCGCCATCGCTCCTGGACAACGTGCGCCTGCCGCGCTGGCTGCTACCGGCCGACTGGCCGCAGCGCGATGGCGTGCCCGAACTCGCGCGCGTTGCGATCGAGGCAGGCCGCGTGCGGTCTGTCGACCCCGCTGTCGCCGCCACGCCCTCCGCCTGGAACCTCGACGGCGCACTGGTGCTTCCCTGCTTCGTCGACGCCCACACGCACCTGGACAAGGCCTTCACCCTGCCGCGCATGAAGCAGGTGCAGCCCGGCCTGCTCGGCGCCATCGACGCGATGCTCGCCGATCGCGTGCACTGGACGCCGGCCGACGTGCGCGAGCGTGCCTCGCGCGGCCTGCAATGGGCCTGGGAATGCGGCACCTCGCACTTGCGCACGCACGTCGACTGGTGGGAGCCCGATGCCGTGCCGATGGCATGGCCGGTGATGGCCGAGCTGGCGCAGGAATGGGCCGGCAGGGTGCGGCTGGAGCAGGTGAGCCTGATCAAGCTGCCGCTCTTCGAAGACGCCGCGCAGGCCATGCGCCTCGCCAGGCAGGTGAAGGCCACGGGGCCGCACGCGCTGCTCGGCGGCTTCGTGCACTCCACCAACTGGAGCGAGAACGCGCTGCGCAACCTGCTGGTGTCGGCGCAGGCCTGCGACCTGGACATCGACCTGCACGTGGACGAGGAACTCAACGCTTCGGCAGTGGGCCTGCAGACCACCGCCCGCATCCTGCGCGAGATCGGCTACCAGGGCCGCGTGGTCTGCGGACACATCTGCGCGCTCGCGGCGCAGCCCGAGGCGCAGGCGCTCGCCACGCTCGACGCCGTGGCGCGCGCGCCGATCACGGTGGTGTCGCTGCCCGCCACCAACCTGCTGCTGCAGGACGCCGTCACCGGCCGCACGCCGCGCCTGCGCGGCATCACGCTGGTGAAGGAAGCGCGCGAGCGCGGCATTCCGCTGCTGTTCGCGAGCGACAACGTGCAAGACCCGTTCTGCCGCGTCGGCAGCTTCGACCCGGTCGAGGCGCTGGGCACGGCCGCGCTGGTGGCGCAGCTCGACGAACCCTTCGACGAATGGTCGCAAGCGCTGTGCCGCGGCGACTGGCTGCGGCACCAAGCCGCTCCTGCGAGGCCCACGCTGGTGGGCCAGGGCGCCGACCTGGTGCTGTTCACGCAGGCCGACCGCCACGGCTGGCCCTCGCGCACCGCCGGCCGCGTGGTGCTGCGCGACGGCCGCGTCACGCACGGCGACGCGACGCCCTTCCTCCCCCGGTAACGAACACACAAGGACACCTTCCCATGCTCCACGGCTACATCCCGCCCCACCGCTTCCTGCCCTACCTGAGCTGGACCGAAATCGCCGCGCTGCCCGACCGCGAGAACACCGTCATCGTGCTGCCCTGCGGCGCCATCGAGCAGCACGGCCCGCACCTGCCCTGCTCGGTCGACAGCGTGATCTGCTCGGGCGTGATGGGCAAGGCGCTCGAAAAGCTTCCCGCCGAGGTGCGCGCCTTCGCGCTGCCGACCATCACGTACGGCAAGTCGGAAGAGCACCTGCACTTCCCCGGCACGATGACGCTGACCGGCACCACGCTGCTGTCGACGGTGATCGAGATCGGCGAATCGGTGTACCGCTCGGGCTTTCGCAAGCTGCTGTTCGCCAACGGCCACGGCGGCCAGCCGCAGGTGCTCGAAATGGCGGCGCGCGAACTGCGCCTGCGCCACGGCGATTTCGTGGTGGTGCCGCACGGCGTGTCGCGCCTGCCGAGCGCGGCCAGCAAGCAGGTCAGCGAGCAGGAGAAGAAACTCGCGATGCACGCCGGCCATTCCGAGACAGCGCTGATGCTCGCGCTCGCGCCCGAGACGGTGCACATGGAGCACGCGGTCGCCAACTTTCCGCCGCCCTTCCCGATCAAGCTGCTGTCGGCCGACGGTCGCCCTGCGTGCGCGTGGACCTCGCGCGACTTCGGCCCCAGCGGCGTGATCGGCGACCCGACCACCGCCACGCGCGAGCAGGGCGAAGCCATCCTCGACACGCTCTCCGACAGCTGGGTGCAGGCGCTGACCGAGCTGCACGCACTGCGCTGGGTGGTGCGCGAGGAAGCCACCTGGGAGCGCGGACACCAGCAGGGCTTCATCCAGCAGCGCTTCGAGCCGGCGGCCTGAGCCCGCTTCTTGCAACGGCCGCTTCTTCCTTTTCCTTCGTCTTCTTCAACCCCCTGCCCCAGAGAGGTCCCCATGCGCTCCTTCGCACTGTCCATCGCCGGCGCCGCCGCCATCGCATTCCTCGCCGCCGCACCCGCGCAGGCCGAGGACAAGTTCACCTACATGACCAACTGGTATGCGCAGGCCGAGCACGGCGGCTTCTACCAGGCCGTGGCACAGGGCATCTACAAGAAGTACGGCCTGGACGTGACCATCAAGATGGGTGGCCCGCAGGTCAACATCACGCAGATGATGGCCGCCGGCCAGGCCGACTGCATCATGGGTTCCAGCGACATCCAGATGATGCAGGTGCGCGAAGGCGGCGTGCCGGTGGTCAACGTGGCGGCCTTCTTCCAGAAGGACCCGCAGGTGCTGATCGCGCACGAGGACGTGAAGAAGTTCGAGGACCTGAAAGGCAAGACGCTGCTGATCGGCGCGCAGGCCCAGCGCGGCTACTGGCCGTGGCTGAAGGCCAAGTTCGGCCTCACCGACGAGCAGACCCGCCCCTACACCTTCAACATCCAGCCCTTCGTGGCCGACAAGAATGCCGCGCAGCAGGGCTACCTGACCTCGGAACCCTACGCCATCCAGAAGGCCGGCGTGAAGAGCACCGTGCTGATGTTCAGCGACCACGGCTTCCCGGCCTACGCGACCACCGTGTCGTGCATGGAGAAGACGGTGAAGGACCGCAGCAAGCAGGTCGCCGCCTTCGTGAAGGCCTCGGCGGAGGGCTGGAAGAGCTACCTCGCCGACCCCGCGCCCGCCAACGCGCTCATCAAGAAGGACAACCCCAACATGACCGACGACCAGCTGGCCTACAGCGTGGCCAAGCTCAAGGAGATGGGCATGGTCACCGGCGGCGACGCGGCCAAGCTCGGCATCGGCGTGATGACGGATGCGCGCGCGAAGGCGAGCTACGACTTCCTGGTGAGCGCGAAGCTGCTCGACCCGTCGAAGGTGGAGCTGGCGAAGACTTACACGACCGAGTTCGTGAAGGACGCCAAGGTCATCCCCTGAACCTTAACGACGCGCTGCGCATGAACCGAATCGACCCCCACACGTTGGCACCGCCCCCGGAGCACTCACCCGCCGTACCCGCGGTGGAAGTGCTCTCGGCCGAGAAGACCTATCCCAACGGCACGCAGGCGCTGCTGCCGGTGGACCTGTCCATCGCCGAAGGCGAGTTCGTCACCCTGCTCGGCCCCTCGGGCTGCGGCAAGAGCACGCTGCTGAAGATGGTGGCGGGCATGCTGGAGCCCAGCGACGGGCGCCTGCTGGTGTGGCGCCGGCCGGCGGCGCAGCTGCACGACTGCCCGCGCAAGATGTCCTTCGTGTTCCAGTCGCCCACGCTGATGCCGTGGGCCAGCGTGCAGACCAACGTCCGCCTGCCGCTGGACCTGGCCGGCGTGCCGCGCAAGGAGGCCGACGCGCGGGTGATGGAATCGCTCGCGCTCGTGGGTCTGGAGAAGTTCGCCGATGCGCTGCCGCGTGCGCTCTCGGGCGGCATGCAGATGCGCGTGTCGATCGCGCGCGGCCTCGTCACGCAGCCCGACCTGCTGCTGATGGACGAGCCCTTCGGCGCGCTCGACGAGATCACGCGCCACAAGCTCGACGCCGACCTGCTGGAGCTGTGGCGCAAGAAGAAGCTCACGGTGATCTTCGTGACGCACTCGATCCACGAGGCGGTGTTCCTGTCGAGCCGCGTGGTGATGATGGCCGCTCGGCCCGGCCGCGTGGTGGAAGAGTTCCGCATCGACGAGCCCTATCCGCGCAGCGCCGACTTCATGGTCACGCCCGAATTCGCGCGCTACGCCAAGCAGCTGCAGGACAGCCTGCTGCGCGCCAGCAGCACCGACGAGGAGGCCGCGCGATGACTGCCAAGACCCTTCCCCTGCTGGCTCAGCCGCGCGTGCAGCGCGTGCTCTACCCGGTGCTGATCGGCGTGGCGCTGGTCGCCCTGTGGCAATGGATGGTGGTGGCGATGGAACTGCCGCCCTACCTGGTGCCCTCGCCCTACCTGATGATGCAGACGCTGGTGACCGACTGGGCGCCGCTGGGCAACGCGCTGCTGGTCACGCTGAAGATCACGGTGCTGTCGTTCCTGCTGGCCACGGTCGCGGGCGTGCTGATCTCGTTCCTTTTCGTGCAAAGCAAGCGCATCGAGACCGCGCTCTTCCCGTACGCGGTGCTGCTGCAGGTGACGCCCATCGTGGCGGTGGCCCCGCTCATCATCATCTGGGTGAAGAACCCGGTGGCGGCGATGACGGTGTGCGCGGCGCTGGTGGCGCTGTTCCCCATCATCAGCAACACCACGCTGGGCCTGCGCAGCATCGACCCCGACCTGCAGAGCTACTTCAAGCTCAACCGCGCGACGCGCTGGCAGCAGCTGGTGCGGCTGCGCATTCCGAGCGCGCTGCCCTACTTCTTCGGCGGCCTGCGCATCTCCAGCGGTCTCGCCCTGATCGGCGCAGTGGTGGCCGAGTTCGTCGCGGGCACCGGCGGTTCGGGCGCGGGGCTTGCCTACCAGATCCTGCAGGCGGGCTTCCAGCTGAACATCCCGCGCATGTTCGCGGCGCTGCTGCTCATTTCCCTCACCGGTGTCGCGCTCTTCGTGCTGATGGCCTGGCTCACCAAGCTGGCGCTGGGCTCGTGGCATGCGAGCGAACTTTCACAGGACTGACCTTGACCATGAACGCCCCTGTTTCCGCCATCGAGCAACTGCTGCTCGAACTGCCCGACCTCGACTGGATCACCGACGAAAGCCGCGTCACTCGGCTGTCCTCCGATTTCTCGTGGTTCAGCCCCGTGCTGGTGCGCCAGCTCAAGGACAAGCGCGCCGACGTGGTCGTGCGGCCGCGCACCGAGGAAGAGATCCGCGCGGTGGTCGGTGCCTGTGCGCGCCGCTGCGTGCCCATCACCATCCGCGGCAGCGGCACCGGCAACTACGGCCAGACCACGCCGCTGGCCGGCGGCGTGGTGCTCGACATGACGGGCTACAACAGCTGCCTGTGGGTGCGCCCCGGCGTGGCGCGCGCGCAGGCCGGCATCCGTCTCGGCGAACTCGAGAAGCAGACGAAGCCCACGGGGCAGGAGCTGCGCTGTGTTCCATCGACCTACCGCAGCGCGACGCTGGGCGGGCTGTTCGGCGGCGGCTTCGGTGGCGTGGGCTCCATCAACTACGGACCGCTGGGCGCGCCGGGCAACGTGATCGGCATCCGCGCGATGACCATCGAGGCCGAGCCGCAGGTCGTGGAGCTGCGCGGCGCCGAGGCGATGCGCATGCACCACCTGTGGGGCACCAACGGACTGGTGCTGGAGCTGGAGATCGCGCTGGCACCCGCGCATCCGTGGCTCGAGACGCTGGTGACCTTCGGAGACTTCGAAAGCGCGCTGAACTTCGCCGACAAGCTTGCGCATGCGCCGGGCATCGTGAAGCGCGGCGTGACCTTCTTCGCGGCGCCCATCTCCGACCATCTGTCGCAACTCGCCGCGCACCTGCCCAAGGGCTGCCACACGGTGCTGTCGCTGGTGGCCGAGTCATGCGAGCCCGCGATGCTGCAGCTGGTGGAGGCACACGGCGGCACCGTCGGCTACCGCAAGACGGCGGCCGAGGTGCAGAAGAGCAATCGCACGCTGATGGAATTCACCTGGAACCACACGACGCTGCACGCACTGAAGATCGATCCGAACCTCACCTACCTGCAGAGCGGCTTCGTTCCGGGCCGGCACGTCGAGCAGGTCATCGAGATGGAGAAGCTGCTGGGCGGCGAAACCGGCGAGGTGATGATGCACATCGAGTTCCTGCGCAACGTGGCCGGCCTCATGACCTGCAGCGGGCTGCAGCTGGTGCGCTTCAGCACCGAGGAGCGGCTGCAGGAGATCATGCGCATCCACCGCGAGCACGGCGTGCACATCAACAACCCGCACGTGAACATCGTGGAAGACGGCAAGGCCGGCGGGCCGCTGCCGCCGGAAGTCATCGAGGTGAAGAAGCGCTTCGACCCGCTGGGCCTGCTGAACCCGGGCAAGCTGCGCGACTGGCCGGTGAAGGCGGCTTCGGCAGCCTGACCGGTTTCAGTCGCGGCGACGGCCCAGTACCCAGGCCACCGCCACGATGGCCATGGCGAGCAGCCAGAGCGGCCAGAGGCCGAACGGTGCCACCCAGCGCGCGAAGGGCGTGAGGCCGCGACGGCCTTCCACGTTCGCCTCGAGCACGCCGCGCGTGAGGCGCGGCAGCTCGTGCGTGACGCGGCCCTGGGCGTCGATCACCACGGTGGCGCCGGTGTTGGTCGAGCGCACCATCGGCCGCGCGAACTCCAGCGCGCGCATGCGCGAGATCGACAGGTGCTCGTCGATGGCCACCGTGTCGCCAAACCAGGCGATGTTGCTCACGTTGAGCAGGATGGTGGGCGCGCTGGCCTCGTCGCGGAAGTTCGCGCCGATCTCGTCGCCGAACAAGTCCTCGTAGCAGATGTTGGGCGCGATGCGCTGACCTTGCCAGACGAAGGGCGGCTGGGCAAGCCCGCCGCGCGCGAAGTCGCCGAGAGGGATGTTCATCATCTGGATGAACCAGCGGAAGCCCCAGGGAATGAATTCGCCGAAAGGCACGAGGTGGTGCTTGCTGTAGGCGTAGGGCTGCGCGTCGCCGGGGCGGAAGCCGAGCACCGCGTTGCTGTAGGTGCCCTGCCCGCCGAGCGGCAGGCCCACGATGGCGGCTTGATTGCCCTGGCTGTAGCGGGCCTTGATCGCTTCGAGATAGCCGGCTGGCAGTTGCTGAGGCAGCAGCGGCAAGGCGGTTTCGGGCGTGACGACGAGCGAAGCCTTGGCATCGCGCAGTTGCTCGCCGTACCAGCTCAGCGCGGTCTCGATGCCGCCGCCGGGAATGAACTTCTCGTCCTGCGGGATGTTGCCCTGCAGGAGCGCGACGCTCAGGTTGCCGGCCGCGCCTTTCGCGCCTCGCACATCGTCGCGCAGCGCGGGCACGAGGTTCGGCACGGCGAACACGAGCGCGATCAGCACCACGCCCTGCGCGGCTTCCACGATGCGCAGCGGACGATGCAGCGCGACCAGCGCAACAGCCAGTGCTCCTGCGGCGCCGATGCCGTAGACGCCCACCCATGGCGCAAGCGCCGAGAGCGGCCCCTCGACATGCGCGTAGCCGCCGGCGCCCCAAGGGAAACCGGTGAACCAGCTGCCGCGCACCAGCTCGGCCAGCGTCCAGAGCGCGGCGAAAACCAGCGCGCCCGTCACCCGGCCCCTCGGCCCCCGTACGACGAACCACGCCGCGGCGACTGCGTAATAAAGGCCCAGTGCAGCAGCCAGCGCGAGCACGGCGATGGCGGCCAGCGGCGCCGGCAGGCCGCCATAGGTGTGCATCGAGATGAAGAGCCACCAGAAGCTGCCGGTGAGCCAGGCGGTGGAGAACAGCCAGCCGTGCAGCCCGGCACGTCGCCAGCCTGCGCCCTGCGAACGCAGTCCGTCCAACAGCCAGACGAACGCGCCAAGCGACAGCAGCTGCAGCCACCACAGCGGCTTTCCGCCGGCCGGCGAAGCCATCGAGAGCGCCTGCGCGAGCCCGGCGGCGACGAAGCCGAGCGGACGAAGGAAGGAGGCGAAGAAGGAAGCCGGCGCGCGAGCCATCAGTCGGCCGCGTCGCCGCCGCGCGCCGGAGACACCTTGAACCAGCGCACCGCGCCGCCCTTGGTGTGCAGCACGACGAAGTCGAAGCCGCCGATCGCATGGTGCTCGCCGCGCTTGGGCACGTGGCCCATCTCGTGCGCGATCAGGCCGCCGATGGTGTCGAAGTCTTCGCTGAGCTGTTCTTCGTCGAACACGATGCCGAAGGCCTCGGCGACGCGCTCGATGGGCGTGTCGCCCGAGACGCGGTAGGTGTGGTCGGCCAGGCCGAAGATGTCGCCCTCGTCCTCGGCGATGTCGAACTCGTCCTCGATCTCGCCGACGATCTGCTCCAGCACGTCCTCGATGGTGATGAGGCCGGCCACGCGGCCGAATTCGTCGATGACGATGGCCAGGTGGTTGCGGTTGCCGCGGAACTCGCGCAGCAGGTCGTTCAGGCCCTTGCTCTCGGGAACGAAGGTGGCCGGGCGCAGCAGCGCGCGGATGTTCAGGCCCGGCGCGCGCTGCAGCTTGAGCAGGTCCTTCGCGAGCAGGATGCCGATGATGTTTTCCTTCTCGCCCTCGTACACCGGAAAGCGCGAGTGCGCGGTGTCGATGACGAGATGCAGCAGCGCGTCGAACGGGGCGTCGATGTTCACCAGGTCCATGCGCGGCGCGGCGACCATCACGTCGCCGGCGGTCATGTCGGCCATGCGCAGCACGCCTTCGAGCATCACGCGCGACTCCGCGCCGATCACCTCGTTGTCCTCGGCGTCTGCCAGGGTTTCGATCAGCTCGTCGCGCGAATCGGGGCCGGGGTGGATGAATTCGGCGAGTTTCTGGAGAAAGCTGCGCTTGTCTTCCCGTTCGACGGGAGCGCGTTCAGGGTGAGGTTCGGCCACTGCGGGAGGGCGGAGTTGAGGAGGGACAAGGATACCGGATTGCGTGTGACACGCTCTACCGGCCCTCCCCGAGGGTAAGTACGGAAGCAGCCGCCAGGGCCGCGGAGCTCAGGGCGCCGACTTCTTCCGGGCGTCGCGCATGCCGCTGCGCACTTCCTGCAGGCTGGCCAGGAAGGCCCAGAACTGCTTGGCGCGGCTTTTGAGCGCGAAGTCGACGGCGGCGTAGTGCTCCAGGGCGATCTCGCTCATGCGGCTGTCGAAGGTGGCGCTGGGCAGTTCGAGATGAGCCTCGGCTTCCGAGCCGCTGCGCACCACGGTGGCACCGGCGTTGCGGGCGATCTTCAGCATGGCGGCGTTCTCGCTCAGCGCATGGATGAAGAGCATGCCCACGCCTTCGTTGCGCGCCACGACCACCGCACGCTCGAAGAGGCGGGCGCCGTAGCCGCGCCCGCGGGCATGGGCCGACACGGAAACGCCGAACTCGGCGCAGTCGCTGTGCTGGTCGCCGGGGGCGAAGGCCAGGTGGGCCATCGCGATCAGGTCGAGGCGGCGGTTGTAGATGCCGAAGAGCTCGTCGCGCTCGAAATCGAGGCTGTCGACGTAGCGCTGGATCTGCTCGTCGGCCGCCGCGTAGCCGAAGCGCAGGTAGCGGTCGTGCGGAGTGAGGTCGAGCAGGTGGCGGGCGATGCGCTCGCGTTCGCGGGGGCCGATCGAGCGGATCGGCACCATCACCGGTTGAGGCGCGCTGACTGCGCGTGGTTGCGCCTCAACCATTGGCGCCTTCAGGAAAGAGCCAATGCCGAGAGACGCTTTGAGAAGGGTCTTGGCGGTAAGCATGGCTCCAATGTAAGGGTTTTCACTTAAACAACAAGTTCACAAGGTTAATCCGGGGACACATTCGTGACCCCTTACCAGAACGTGTGGCGCCATCGCAACCAAATTGTGGCTAAACAGGCACAGCTGTTGTGGCCTTGACACGGTCGAGCACGAAGCTGGTCTTGCAGTCTTCAACGCTCGGGTGCTTGAGCAGGGTGTCCATGATGAAGCGGCTGTAGTGAGCCATGTCGGCCACCACCACGCGCAGCAGGTAGTCCATGTCGCCGGTGAGAGCCGCACATTCGACTACCTCGGGCCAGGTCTGCACGCTGGCGCGGAACAGGTCCATGGGGTTGCGCTTGTGGGTCTCAGTGTGCTTTTCCAGCCGCACGTTGAGGTAGGCGGTCAGCCCCAGGCCGACGGCTTCGGGCTGGACCAGGGCCACATAGCGGTCGATCACCCGATGCTCTTCCAGCCGCTTGACCCGGCGCAGCACGGCGCTGGGCGACAGGCTCACCTGCTCGGCGATCTGGTCGTAGGTGGCGCGGCCGTCTGCTTGCAGCGTGCGCAAAATGAGCCGATCAATCTTGTCCAGTGCTTCCATTTCGCCATTCTTGCAGCTTTACTGCGCAAGAGCCACCATGAGCGCGTGGAAACGCAGAAAACCTGAGAGGCATCCACCCTACATTGCATGACCGGCCGATTTCGCGCCCCATTTCATTCGATCCGTTCCATTCCCCACCTCTACCGGAGACCGCACATGAGCCTTGCCGACGCCCCCGCCTTCACGCCCTGGGAGAACCCCATGGGCACCGACGGCTTCGAATTCATCGAGTACGCGGCACCCGATCCGGCCGCCATGGGCAAGGTGTTCGAGCGCATGGGCTTCAAGGCCGTGGCCAAGCACCGCCACAAGAATGTGCTGCTGTACCGCCAGGGCACGATCAACTTCATCATCAACGCCGAGCCCGATTCGTTCGCGCAGCGCTTCGCGCGCCTGCACGGCCCCAGCGTCTGCGCCATCGCCTTCCGCGTGCAGGACGCCAAGTTCGCCTACGAGCGCGCCATTTCGCTGGGCGCCTGGGGCTTCGCCGACAAGGCCGGCCCGGGCGAGCTGAACATTCCCGCCATCAAGGGCATCGGCGACAGCCTGATCTACCTGGTCGACCGCTGGCGCGGCAAGAACGGCGCGAAGCCGGGCGACATCGGCAACATCGGCTTCTTCGACGTCGACTTCGAGGCGCTGCCGGGCCTGACCGCCGAAGAGGCGCTGGCCCCGGTGGGCAACGGTCTGACCTACATCGACCACCTGACGCACAACGTGCACCGCGGCCGCATGAACGAGTGGGCCGAGTTCTACGAGCGCCTGTTCAACTTCCGCGAAGTGAAGTACTTCGACATCGAAGGCCAGGTCACCGGCGTGAAGAGCAAGGCCATGACCAGCCCCTGCGGCAAGATCCGCATCCCGATCAACGAGGAAGGCAAGGAGCAGGCCGGCCAGATCCAGGAGTACCTGGACATGTACAACGGCGAAGGCATCCAGCACATCGCGATGGGCTCGGACGACCTGTACCAGACCGTCGACGCCCTGCGCGCCAACGGCGTGAAGCTGCTGGACACCATCGACACCTACTACGAGCTGGTCGACAAGCGCATTCCCGGCCACGGCGAAAGCGTGGAGGAGCTGCACAAGCGCAAGATCCTGATCGACGGCAAGAAGGACGCGCTGCTGCTGCAGATCTTCAGCGAGAACCAGCTCGGCCCGATCTTCTTCGAGTTCATCCAGCGCAAGGGCGACGACGGCTTCGGCAACGGCAACTTCAAGGCGCTGTTCGAGAGCATCGAACTCGACCAGATGCGCCGCGGGGTGCTGAGCGCCGCAAAATAAGGGCCCCATCCCTTATTCACGCTTCTGGAGCACGCATGCGCAGCTGTACGCCTTCGATCGGTCTGACCTTCATTGCGGCGGCAGCCGCCCTTCTTTCGGGCTGCGCCATGGCGCCGGCCGCCACCGTGCCGGTGGCCGGGGCCTCGCACCTGGACACGGTGCAGAAGGCCGCGGTACTGCGCATCTGCACCCCGGGCGACTACAAGCCCTTCAGCTTCCAGAAGCCCGACGGCGCATTCGAGGGCATCGACGTCGACCTGATGACCGGCTTCAGCGCCAGCCTCGGCGCGAAGCCCGAGTGGGTCAAGACCACCTGGGCCAACCTGCTGCCCGACCTGGCCGCCGGCAAGTGCGACATCGCCGTGGGCGGCGTGTCGGTCACCACCGACCGGCAGAAGCGCGCCTTCTTCAGCGCGCCCTACATGGTCAACGGCAAGACGCCGATCGCGCGCTGCGCCGACGTGTCGAAGTACCAGAGCGTGGCGGCCATCGACAAGCCGTCGGTGCGCGTCATCTTCAATCCGGGCGGCAGCAACGAGCGATTCGCCCGGGCCAATTTCAAGCAGGCCAAACTCACGCTGCACGGCGAGAACGTGACGATCTTCGACGAGATCCTCGCCAACCGCGCCGACGTGTTCGTCACCGAGGCGGCCGAGGCCATCACGCAGCAGAAGCTCAAGCCGGGCCTGTGCGCAGTCAACCCCGACAAGCCGCTGCAGTACGGTGAAATGGCCTGGATGCTGCCGCGCGACGACGTGGCCTTCAAGTCGTATGTCGACCAATGGCTGCACCTGCAGCAAGCCGGCGGCGACTTCCAGCGGACGATGGACCGCTGGCTCAAGTAAACCTTCCTCCTCCGAGATCGCTTTTTCCATGGACTCCCCCGCCGCCGCAGTTGTCACCCCCGCCGTCTATGGCGCCTCCGACCGCCCGCCGCGCGGCGACTACTCGCGCGGCGGCGCGGTGCTGGCCGACTACACCTGCCCGCAGGACTGGGCCAGCTACACGCCGGCCGACCACGACACCTACCGCCGCCTCTACGAGCGGCAGGTGGCGCAGCTGCCAGGCCTGGCCTGCGACGCCTTCATCAATGCGCTGCCCTCGCTGGGCGTGAAGGACCGCATCCCGCGCTTCGACGAGCTCAACGAGCGGCTGCACAAGGCGACAGGCTGGGAGATCGTGGCGGTGCCTGGGCTGATTCCGGAGCTGCCCTTCTTCACGTTGCTGGCGAACCGCAAGTTTCCGGTGACGGACTGGATCCGCAAGCCCGAGGAGTTCGACTACATCGTCGAGCCCGACGTGTTCCACGACCTGTTCGGCCACGTGCCGATGCTGTTCGACCCGACCTTCGCCGACTACGTGCAGCGCTACGGCCAGGGCGGCATCAAGGCGCACGAACTCGGCGCGGGCGAGAAGCTCGCGCGGCTCTACTGGTACACGGTGGAGTTCGGCCTGATCCGCCAGCCGGACGGCCTGCGCGCGTACGGCGCCGGCATCCTCAGCTCGGTAGGCGAACTCAGGCACGCCGTGCTCAGCGACGAGCCGCGCCGGCTGCCGCTGGACCTGCTGCGCACCATGCGCACGCGCTACAAGATCGACACCTACCAGGCCAACTACTTCGTAATCGACAGCTTCAGGCAGCTGTTCGACCTCACGGAGCCCGATTTCACGCCGCTGTACGAGTCGCTGAAGGTCGCGACCGACATCGAGGCCGGGGTGTTGCTGCCGGGCGAGTCCGGCAAGGCCTGAAAGCTCGAAGGGTTGTTCGCACGCGCAGCTATCGCGCGCGCGACAGCGCACACCCCTTCCCTAGGACAAGCCCGCTGGTCGCGGAGGCAGGGTGCCTTCCACAATCCGCGCCAAAGGAGCTTGCATGCAGACCAACACATCCGCGCGACAGAACTATCCGGCCGGCGTGCCGCACGAGATTCATCCGGAGCAGTACCGCTCGTTGCCCCAGATGTTCGACGAGGCCTTTGCCCGTTATGCCGACAGGCCCTTCTCGGTCTGCATGGAGCGCTGGATGTCTTACGGCGAGCTCGATGCGCTGTCGAAGGCGCTGGGCGCCTGGCTGCAGTCGCGCGGGCTGGAGCCAGGTGCGCGGGTGGCGATCATGCTGCCGAACATCCCGCAGTTCGCGGTCACCATGTGCGGCGTGCTGCGCGCGGGATACACGTGCGTCAACGTCAATCCGCTGTACACGGCGCGGGAGCTGGAGCACCAGCTGAAGGACTCCGGCGCGACGGCCATCGTCATTCTTGAAAACTTCGCGTCCACGCTCGAGAAGGTGATCGAGCGCACGCCGGTGAAGCACGTGGTCATGACCTCGATGGGTGACCTGCTGGGCGGCCTGTACGGCGCGTGGATCACGATGGCCGTGCGCCACCTCGCGAAGCTCGTGCCGGCTTACAAGCTGCCGCTGAGCGACGGGCGCAGCGTGACGCCGTTCAGCCAGGCGATTGCCGAGGGACGCGGCCGTACGCTGGGGCCTGACCAGAGCACGCTCGATTCGATCGCTTTCCTGCAATACACGGGTGGCACGACCGGCTTGTCGAAGGGCGCGGTGCTGACCCACCGCAACATCGTCGCGGCCACGCTGCAGGCCGAGGCCTGGTTCACGCCGGCACTGTCGCGCGCGGGTGACCTGGCGAAGGTCAACAGTATCGCGGCGCTGCCGCTTTATCACATCTTCGCGCTGACGCTGTGCCTGCTGGTGATCCGCCAGGGCTCGCACATGACGCTGATCCCGAATCCACGGGACTTCAACAAGTTCATCGCGGTGCTGAAGAAGCGGCCCTTCCACATGCTGCCCGCGGTGAACACCTTGTTCAATGCGCTGCTGATGCATCCGGAGTTCAAGTCGATCGACTTCTCGACGCTGTTCGTCTCGCAGGCGGGCGGCATGGCCGCCTCGGAAGGCACGGCGCGCAAGTGGTTCGAGGCCACGGGCTGCCCGATGATCGAAGGCTGGGGCATGAGCGAGACCTGCGCGATCGGGACCAACAACCCAGTATCGAATACCGAGTTCACCGGGACGATCGGGCTGCCGCTGCCCAGCATCGAGATCGCCATCAAGGATGACGATGGAAACTCGCTGCCCGTCGGCCAGGCCGGGGAGCTCTGCATCAAGGGGCCAAACGTGATGACGGGCTACTACAACCAGCCGGCCGAGACTGCCGCGGCTTTCACTGCCGATGGCTTCATGCGCACCGGCGACATCGCGGTGATGCAGGAAGACGGGTACAGCCGCATCGTCGACCGCAAGAAGGACATGATCCTGGTGAGCGGCTTCAACGTGTTCCCGAACGAACTGGAGAACGTGATCTCGCTGTGCCCGGGAGTGGTGGAGTGCGCGGCGGTGGGCGTGCCCGATGAGAAGCAGGGCGAAGCCATCAAGGTCTTCGTGGTCCGCAGGGATCCGGCGCTGACCGAGGATGCGGTGCTGCAGTATTGCCACTCGCAGCTCACGGGCTACAAGCGGCCGAAACACATCGAATTTCGGGAGTCGCTGCCGAAGACCAATGTCGGGAAGATCCTGCGGCGCGAGCTTCGCGTCAACGCGGGAGCCTGAGCGGCGATGAGTCATTCGTCGGCGAGCGCAGGGCTGCCGACAGGTGTCATCGTGTTCGAGCGCGGGTGGTTGTCTTCGAACAACGTGCTGTTCGTGGCCGGCAAAGAGACTGCGCTGGTCGACACGGGGTACGCGACGCACGCCGAGCAGACCTTGGCGCTGGTCGAGTCGGTACTGGGAGAGCGACCGCTCGACCGAATTCTGAATACGCATCTGCACAGTGACCACTGCGGGGGGAATGCTGCGCTGCAGTTGCGATATCCGACGGTTCGCACCGAGATTCCGCCGGGGGAAGCTGCATTTGTGGAGAGCTGGGACCAGGGGGGGCTGAGTTTTCTGGCTACCGGGCAGACTTGTCCCAGGTTCCGATTCACAACGCTGCTGCTGCCGGGTAGCGATTGCGTGCTTGGCGGCAGGCCGTGGCAGGTGCACGCGGCACCGGGGCACGATCCTCACTCGGTCATCTTGTTCGATGAGCAGTCGCGCACGTTGATATCGGCGGATGCGCTGTGGGAGAACGGGTTCGGTATCGCGTTTCCAGAACTGGCGGGGGAGCCGTCGTTCGGAGAAATAGGAGCGACCTTGGATCTGATCGAGAAGCTGGCACCGGAACGAGTGATTCCGGGGCACGGAGTTGTGTTCGACGATGTTGGGAAAGCGCTGGCTGTTGCGCGTCAGCGCCTGGAGAAATTGATGCGCGATCCGGCCAAGCATGCGCGGCATGCCATCAAGGTCTTGATGAAGTTCAAGTTGCTGGAAGTGCAGACCATCTCGACAGCCGGATGGAATGCCTGGTTGCACGGCACGCCCTATCTCGAGGCGATCCGATCACGCTTTTTCAGTGATGTCGAGTTGGATCGGCTGACTGGCGATATCTTGGCGGAGTTGGTCAGCGCTGGCGCGGCCGAAGCGAGCCACACAGATATCAGCAATCGGTAATTGGTGTACCCAGCGCCAAGCGTTTTGCTTCACTTTTGGCGCTCTCGGAGCATCTAAACCGTCTCCTGGCGTTTTTTCTTGTTTGTGCTGTGCAACAAAGCAAAAACCCCCGATCGCGATGGACCGGGGGTTTTTGGGGCTGTAAGAGCCTGACGATGACCTACTTTCACACGGGAACCCGCACTATCATCGGCGCTGAGTCGTTTCACTGTCCTGTTCGGGATGGGAAGGAGTGGGACCAACTCGCTATGGTCATCAGGCAT